>ENA-OSET01000415-OSET01000415.1-sediment-metagenome-genome-assembly--contig:-NODE-415-length-48016-cov-4.032270_pt1 | contig 48016 bp, 38 predicted proteins | sample MGYA00237882_ERZ534229 | MGnify/ENA primary metagenome ERZ534229 (study PRJEB26408, sample SAMN06266212) | sediment metagenome | isolation source: Hudson Canyon methane seep mesocosm | place: USA:Hudson...
GAGAGTTCGCAGATAAAACGCCTTACGGAGCCATTTTATACGGATCAAATTTCACCAGAAAATCTGGGATTAGGTTTGAGTATTTGCCAAACAATTATGCGTCATCACAATGGCTCTCTAGGTATCACTAGCAAATTTGGAGAATGGACGAAAACCACGCTCACCCTGCCGATAATTAACCCCTTGTAGGAACTTCCTATACCGCCGCTTAAAAACTTCGCTTATTGTAATAACAACACAATAAGATGAAGAGGGCGGTCCGTGAATTACATTGATAAAGCTGTTTATAGGGGTAAACACTGCCTCATAGTATTTTTGTTGATTTTCTTTGTCAGTGCCTGCGGCTCTAATGGCGACGCGACTAAAACAGATAAATCAGACTTTGATGTACCTGTAGATGTTCCTTCTGATGAACCAACTATATTGGGCAGTGGAACGAGTGACGACCTATTTGATCCGAACACTATTATTGATGTCAGTATTGACATGTCAGCTTCTGACTTTGCTGCACTAAGAGCAGAGGGGCGGACACTTGCATCGGTTGCGGGTGAATGCATTCCAGAATTTGAGTTCACTGATTTTGTTGCTAAAGTCACGATTGACGGGGTCGTTATACCTAATGTAGAAATCAGGAAAAAAGGCTTTCTAGGGTCTATTTCGCGTATTCGGCCTTCATTAAAACTCGATTTTGATACCTTTGTTGACGACCGTACATACAATGGAATGAGTCGTATGACGCTCAATAATGATCGTCAAGATCCGAGTCACACGCATCAATGCATGGCCTACGATATTTTTCGTCAAGCAGGTTTAGCTGCGCCACGCTGTAACTTGGCTCGGGTCACTGTTAACGGCGAAGCTTTAGGGTTTTATACCAACGTTGAGAATATTAAAAAGCCGTTCCTTAAAGCAAATTTTGGGAACAACGGAGGCAATCTTTATGAGGCACAAATTGCTGACTTCGGCATTTATACCAATGATAAATTTGAAAAGAAAACCAACAAGTCAGAAAACGATCGAACTGACCTTAACGCCGTTGCCAATGCCTTAGCCTTAGATGATGAAAACCTGATCGATACACTAGGGGCCTTAGTCGATATCGATGAATTTATTCGTTTTTGGGCGGTTGAAACCTTAATAGGCCATTGGGATTCTGCGACCGGAAATGCCAATAACTATTATCTATATCACAACCCAGATGATGGTTTATTTCACTATCTACCTTGGGGGACTGATGCGGCATTTACGGGTGTGAATATTTTCAAACCAAATTCCGGCCCGCTATACAGAAGTATCAACCTTGCTTCGCGTTTGTATGGGATCGAACAATATAAACAACAATACCATGATACGCTCAATGAATTATTGGATACCCTTTGGAATGAGCAGAATTTGCTCGCAGAAGTGAACCGTATTCAGCAACTTACTTCTACGCCAGAGTCGGCTGTTACTGATATGAAAAGCTTTATTTCTGGCTCAGGAATAGAGGGCCAAGAAGGTTATGTCAGAAGTCAACGCGCTAGGCTTATTAGTGCTATTGCGGGTTTGGAGCCGGAACAGGAAGATTATCTGCTCAATGATGAACTGCTTGATTGTGATACACCTGACTTAATGACAGCTCTTTCGGCATCGGTTCAAAGCCGTGCTGGTAATGACACCGGAAGCTTTGCGTTTACCAATAAAATGGGTCAGTCGGTGACGGCTAGTTTGTTTTATGCCAGCTTTGAAGTGGATGCCTTACAGTACTCAGTGAGTGACTTAACCTCTCCTCCGGTGGTGAATCTTTTGTTGATCGGCGCAGATGCGAATGATGACTTTAAAGCTTATGTGTTATCAGTATTAATTGAGGCGCCTGATTACACTGTGGGTGATCACAGTTTGCATGGCTTTGCCACAAATTTGATCTTACTCGAAGCGGATGAAAATGCACCGGGCGGGGCACGCACAATAGCCTTAGGTAGCACCGGAATAATTTCACTTAATAGCATTGGTGGTTCAGGGGCTGAAGGGGATGTCAGTATGAGCATTAATGCTGATTTAAGTTTTTCGCAATGATAAAAGAAAGCACAGTTGGTAACTTGACGTCAGACTTAGATCCTCATTCTACACAGCATGAGGCCGTAAAAACGGGTCAATCGAATGTTTGCCTAAAGCCATTATTGAATGGTTTTCAGTGTCACTTTCTAGCGGACCAATCAAGAGCAAATTTAATGGATAGGGTGGATACTAAATTCATGCTTTCCCTCAGCGAGCTGCCCGTATTTTTGTCAGCCTTAAAAGATGAATACACCATTCTTGAACAAGACAGGCGTCGACTATTTACCTATGAAACCACGTATTACGATACGCCTGATCGGCTATTTTATCGTTCCCACCATAATGGCAAGTTGAATCGGCATAAGGTTCGGTTTCGTCGTTACCGAGATACGCATACCGCGTTTATGGAAGTGAAACTGAAGAATAATAAGCAACGCACCATTAAAAAACGCATGCAGTTAGATGCTGAAAAACCTGACTTCTCAAACACGAGCGTTTTTTTGAAGGATAGTTTAGGTGAACACGTTCTTCATCTTGAACGCGTATTATTGGTGAAATATCAACGAATCACATTGATGAATAAGAAAGAGGCCGAACGGCTAACACTTGATTTGTCACTGAGTTTTAAGTCTGCGAGAACGGGTTCGACACTAATGAACCTGCCCGATATAGGGCTTCCTCAACTATGTATAGCGGAGCTTAAACGCAACCATAAGTCCAAGACATCCGCTTTTTTAAGATGTATCAAAGAACGACAAATAAGACCCGCTAGCTTTAGCAAATATTGTATTGGAAGCGCTTTGGTGGATCCAGGCGCACTAAAAAGAAATCGTTTTAAGGCGACCTTGAAACAAATTAATAGCCTTACAGAAATAAAAACAATGTAGTTGTTTAAGTGATTTTGTAATTGTTTAGACGTGCTGCTGAAAATATAAAATTATAAGGATCTAAATATGACATTTTCGCTCGGCTCAGACTTCATCATCCGTTTGCTGATTAACACCGTCGCCATTATGTTGCTGGTGCGCTGTTATTACGCGTTTTCTCGTCATCGGGCCAATGCCTCGTCTTTTATTTTATTTGGCATGGGCGTCTTTCTAGTGACCTCATTATTACACACAGCAGATGTTTCGATGGGTTTTGCTTTCGGACTGTTCGCCGTATTTTCTATGTTACGTTATCGTACCGAATCAATCAGTATTAAAGAAATGACCTATCTTTTTTTAGTCATTGCGATTGCCTTGTTATCGTCCGTTGGCACGATGGAACATATTGAGCTTGCAGTGTTGAACCTGCTTATTTGTATTATGGCGCTGTTACTTGAAACCAATGTCGTGTTGCCGCTGTTGGAGGAAAAAGAAATTGAGTATGAAAAAATAGAAAATATCGTACCTGAAAGAAAGTTATTTTTATTAGAAGATTTACGTATTCGTACTGGCTTGGATATCCGGTTTGTAGAAGTACTCTCTATTAGCTTTTTAAGAGATACCGCGCTATTACGGATTCATTTTTCGCCCATTGAAGGTGATAAACAAAATCCACTTAGGGTCGATGAGCTAACTAAGCCAAGCGTGGTTATAAAACCATGATGGAGCGGAGTCTCCCACGGAGTGTCGTCAAGGCTACCTTGTTTGTTTTTTTTGCTTTATTAGCTGTCAGCATTGATGCAAAACAAGCCGATTCAAAACTCGAATTGAGCGGCCAAGTACTGGTTGATGCAGATTATTATAGTGCCTTTTATGATGAAGATGCAGACGGTTCGCAAACAGCGTTCGAACTGAGCCAAGCCAAAGGTACACTCAAATATCAGTTCAACAAACACTGGAAAACAAAACTTCAGCTTAAGTATTTTTATCAGAATAATGATAAACATGACGTTGAACTTGGCGATGCCTATGTGTCTTACAATGGCTTCAATATAGTAGACCTATCGATTGGCGCAATGAAAGAACCATTTAGTTATGAACGTTTAACGGGGTCGTCGAAGACGAATGGTATTGAGCGTTCAATGGTGACTAGCGCGTTTGCGCCCGGCAGGGCCTATGGTATTCAGGTTAGCAAAAAAAACAAAGCGTATACATGGGCTGTTGGCATTTTTCGGAATACGAAAGAGGATGATGTCAGTCGGTCTGTGACGGCAAGAGCAACCTTTGCGCCGCTTCAAACAGTTGATCAAACCTTGCATATCGGTGGCGCGGTCACCCTGCGAGATTTTAAAAAACACGGCTTTCAAATTAAAGAGCGAGGCGAAGTAAACACCGCCGATAATATTCTCAGAAGTGCTCGCTTTAAAGCGGACAGCGCACGAATCGTTGGAATGGAACTAGTTTGGCAGCATCAATCTTTTACGTTTCAGTCTGAACTGATGAAAGGCAGGTTTGATCAAATAAACACTTTGACCATGGGATATAGTGGTTACTATATTCAAGCCAGTTTTTTCGCGACGGGAGAGCAGCCTAAATACAAAGAAGGCGCGTTTAAACGTGTAAAACCACAGTCTGATATAGGCGCAGTAGAGCTAGTCGCACGCTTCAGTTATCTGGATATCCGAGATAAGGAGCTGGGCAGTGAGTCCGATATTGCAATGGTGGGTGTTAACTATCATATCAGCAAACAATTCAAGGTAATGGTGAATTATTTGGCCGCCAATATTCGCGGCAATGCTTTGCATTCTGTTAGTTCTGGGAAGGCAGTATCTGCCCGTATTCAAATGCTATTTTAGGTGAGGTGTAGGGTAGTGAGGGGGTCAGACCCCGAGTGATGAGGTAGACCCACCACCGAGTGTCGGGGTCTGACCCCCAGCTAGTTTATCGTTTAACTAGATAAATTGAATACTCATTGCTAACGTGGTTTTCATTAGTGAACTTTTGAATATGTTTTTTTACTAGTGTCGCAGCGACATCTTTGCGGTGATGATTCAGCACTTTCGCTAAATTCCACTCTTTGCCGTCAAGCAAGCTAGATACCATTCCCAGTACATCGTTTTGGCTGCGATTGTTGAACCATTCATCGCGACAACCGTCGACACTATAGAAATATTCACTGTTGATTAAGTCTGACCAATAAGCGCTATATTTATCCGTTAGAATCGTTGAACGTAAGGCTCGTATATTGGCCGTAGTAGCGGGAAGTTTTTGTTTTGTAACTAAACTTTGGATGTCTTGTGTTGCACTGTCAGGTGATTTCAGAAGCTTGTAATTCAAAATACCTTGTTGTACCAGAGCGTGTTGCACTAATGACATGAAACCTTGATCGAGCATATTGGTATCGTCACAAATGGCGGCAAAATGAATTTGATTGCCATCATTCATAAAGCGCGTCGCTAAAGATAGTGGCCAAAAGGCAATATTGCTAAGCTTTTGTTCCTGAGCTTTTAGTTGTCCTTCAGATAAATTATTTAAACTGCTTTCAACGGCTAACACGTCAACATCGGTGAAGTACTTGGCATAGCCTAATGCTTTTTGAGAGGCATCCACACCTGCAACTAATAGTAGTAATCTATCAGGAAGGGTATTTTTATCTACTTTGAAGTTGCTAGTTAACTCGTCTTTCAAAGACTGAGGATTAAAGAAATCCAGGCAGGATGATCTAGGGTAAGGTGCTGGGATATCTTCCTTACCAATTAACAGATCGTCTTGTTTTTCAGGAAACGATTGCTTGAATGCTTCACGTTCAGCGCGTAGATAAAGAGAACTCTTCAGTAAGGGTTGCAGCGCTAGGGGCCATTCAAACAAGTCTAAAGCGGTTAACCGAACGGCATAACTTTGAGAGAAAAAAGCTTGATACATTCCTAGAATGATAACAGCACCGGCAATGTCTTCTACCAGCCAAACATTATGTAAGGTTTGGGTTAACACTTCATCAAAATGCGCTACTTTGACGCTTTCTTCCTCTTTGACGAGTAGTGCAAAATTGTTACGCTCACAATTTACACCAATTGCAATGGCAAGTAACTGAAGCTCTTCACGTAAGTAACGGGTTTCGGTCGCTTCGATTAAGATACTTTCACGCAGTAGTGTAATAAATTCTTCCACAAAAGGATTACTTAAACTGCACTTTAGTAAGGAATGATAGATTAACGGGTCATTAGCCGCGTCAATAATATCAATTGGTGCATTCGGGTTCTCAAGATCGTATTTTTTACAGATTAAGTCTGAGGCAAACTTGCCTAGCTTTTCATGTGCTAGCTCAGGGTGAGAATAGAGTTGTAACAGGTCAGCTTCCAGCTCAGTTTGATAGCTATGAATCTGGATGTTGGCGCAGCAGTTCAGCATGCCTTGTAAAATACTGATGTCATCATGGCCGTGGCTGACTAATGAACGATAGTGTAGATAGGCGATGTCAAAGTTATCCAGGGCTTGTTGAGCGCGTGCAATCCCTAAGAAAGCGCTTTCCATGCCGGTGTCTATTTCAAGGGATTTTTGAAAATAGTCGAGCGACAATTCAGGCTCATCGGAAATAATGTGCAAATAGCCTTTATTCACCAAATATTGTGTATTTTCGGGTGAATGCTGCAAGCATTGTTCAAACAAGGCTTTAGCAGTATCGATATTACCTCTATCTAATTCAATACGGCCAAGCAGGTTCATTGCCGGTGTATTGCTAGGGTCAAAATTAATCACTTGGGTGATTAAGTCAAAGGCATTGTCTAATGAAATTTGCCTGTCGGCAGACGGTGTCGCGCTACTGTTATACATCTGATAAAGATCATTTGCATGGATTAACAAACGTGCCATATCCGAACGTTCACTTTCTGTGAAGTCATTGATAACAGGTTGAAGCTGTGGTGTTGTTGTCGTCATTAGGGCAAACCTCTTCCGCTTTATTTTGTATTAATGTGCTTATTATTAACTAAGCGAAGGATGTGCCAACTGTTTGTTTTTCAGGGGATCAGAGTAAAATTTTTTTTGTAAATATTTTACTCTGATCCCAAGTTGCCCCGGAGCGGGGTCAGACTAAACAGCCCTTTTACACCTAGAAGCGGGGTCAGACCAAACAGCCCTTTCGTTTGCTCTGACCCCTGAACAAAACACCAAAACCAAAAAAGCCGACATAAAGTCGGCTTGGGATGATATATAAATTAAATAATTTATTAACCTTGCAGTAGCTGCAATACCTGCTGGGGTTGCGCATTGGCTTGCGACAATATCGATAAACCAGCTTGCTGCAGAACCTGCGACCTCGACAACTCAGCGGTTTCTGCCGCAAAGTCAGCATCTCGAATACGAGAGCTTGCCTCAACAAAGTTTTCTGCGGCTATCGCCTGGTTAGTAATGGTTGATTCAAAGCGGTTCTGAATCGCACCTAGGTTAGCCCGTTGGAAGTTAATGGTGGTCAATGCATTATCAACCGCAGCCAAAGCTTGTATTGCACCATCTGCTGTTGATACGTCCACATCTTGGATTAACTGGCCGCTATCGGCCGCGCCATAAGTTCCAATTTCAAAGCCTGAGCGGGCAATATCACCCGTTATTGAACTCAGTTCAATTTTGCCGGCAGACACTAGCGCAATAGAGGATAGTGTGGTTGCCGTTGTCAGACCTGTATTTGCAGTGTCGACAGTAGTTAAGGTGCCGACTTCAATGTTTCGCCCATCTTCCGCAATAAGGCGGAAACTTGAACCTAAGGCTTCTGCGCTCACGCCGGTTTGGCCAGCTTTGTCATTGATGGCTCCAATAATCAGGTTTTGCTTATCGGCAACGGTATTGGTGGCACTATAAGATAAATTAATGGTGACGCCGTTTAATACTACCGTACCCGTTTGAGCTGTACCAACGGCGATCGTGCCGGCATTCACATAAGTGGCGTTAACGGTTGCTGTTACGCCTGACTGATCTGCTACCGAATTAATCGCGACTGCTTTTGCAATGGCACTGCCTGAGTTGTTCACGCCAGATGCGGTATCGAATGAGGCTAGTGTTGGCCCTATAGGTACACCGTTAATGACCAAGTCACCTGTAGAAAAAGCGGTTGTTGTTACCGCTTGACCTATCGCGCCACTATTAGTACCGCTATAAGTACCTACTGATAAACCAGCATTACCTATGCTGCCTGTGGTGGTATCAATTGATATTGGGCCGCCATCAGATGACACTAATGCGAAACTACCGGAGTAGGTGGTGGCCGTTGCTAAGCCAGCATCGTTTAGATCGGTAATGCCCGTACCAACATTTAGTTGAATATTTCGCCCATCAGCTGCTGTCAGTGAAATGCCAGTTGTAGCGGCACCGTTAAAGGTTGCAATAACGCCAGTCTGTCCTGATTTTTCATTGATCAGGCTAGCTATTGAATCCAAGTTCGCTTCATCACTTAAGGTGGCGTTGGTTGCAATGGCGATTGTGACACCGTTTATCTCGATATCACCCGTGGAGTTTGCGCCTGCAGAAAAGCCAGCACCGATACCGCTCACACTTGTGGTACCGACATCGGCACTGATGCCGGTCAGATCTGTTTTCGCGTTAATGGCGGCGGCTTTCGAGATAGCACTTTTATCTTGGTCAAAACTAGAGAATGCATCGTCAACACCACTTGAAGCACCGATCGCAATACCGTTGATCACCAAATCGCCTGCGGCCATGGCTGCAATCGTTTGGGTGGCACCACCTTGTTGGTCTGAACTAATGCCATCTGATTGAGCTGCACCAAGTTTGTCAACGGTGGAGCCTTCAATACTGACGCTAACGTTCTCACCTTCGTTGGAGCCTATCTGAAAGGTTACTCCAGAAAATGAACCATCTAATAATTTGGTGCCGTTAAAGTTGGTTTGTTCTGATACACGCTTTATTTCTGCTTTAAGCTGTTGGACTTCTTGGTCCAAAGCTTGCCGGTCAATGGCACTGTTTGTGCCGTTAGCAGATTGCAGAGCCAAGTCTCGTATACGAAGAAGGTTGTTAGTAATGGAGCCTAATGCACCTTCTGCCGTTTGCGATAATGATACGCCATCACCCGCATTTCGGATCGCCACGTTAAGGCCTCTTACTTGCGAATCAAACCGTGTTGATATGGCTAAACCCGCCGCATCATCTTTGGCACTGTTTATGCGTAAACCTGAAGAAAGTCGCTGCAATGCCGTTTGGTTTGCAGACTGAGAGTTATCCAGATTCCTCTGCGCGTTAATTGACGCTATGTTGGTATTAATTATTTGAGGCATTGCTTTTCCTCTTACTTACTAGTTACAAAAATTAATCACCATGCGGCAAGCATGGGATGTCTTGAATTTGTAAAAGCGATAACTATGCCAAGTTTATATAATAATGATTTTAAACATTATATCTTGTTGAAGTATAAGTACTTTATTGTATTTTTTATCTTTAAGGTATTTTGATTGATTGTTAAAGAGGAAGTGTTTTGCCACTCTTTATTTATTATTAATGACTTTGTTTTACCGCTTTTTAAGGAGGCTAATGGATAGATTAGAAATCATTGCCACTATTCAGCTAAAACTACGTTATAGTATATAAAAAACATAAAAGGTGACCCTTCGGTATGAGTCAAACCGATAATCCAGCAGCGCAATACGTAGCTCGTCGAATTAAAAATTTAAAGTTCTTTCAAGCAACTTATCCAGGTGTATTCGACTACTTCTCCAGCTATGAGCTAAAGGCCAGTCAGTTAGATATTTTACCCGACACCAACGATGTTGACTTAATAGAAGGTGGTTCGCATATTTATGGAGGAGGCGCTAAAGCGTATGTACCAAAAGAACTGGCACAATTCTTAAGTGTCTTTGATTCAGGTACGAAGGTTCGGTCTATCAAACCACTTTACGAAGGGGAATATAAAAATCCTCGCTACTTCGCTCAGCAGGTTGACGCTCTTTATAAAAAATCCCCTTTAAAAGAAGAAGATGGTTTTAGCGGATATTTCGTACCAGATTTTTTCCCTATGGTGGTGTTTATGGGGTGTGGTTTGGGCTTGCATATTGAACGTTTGTGCAACTCAAGAGATATTCACCATGTTTGTGTTGTTGAAACCGATATGGATCGGTTTATGGGCAGCTTATATACAGTTGATTGGCAAGAGATCGTTTCACCTTATTTAAGTAATACAGATAAATCATTTAAGTTCATTCTGATTCCGAATGAAAAAAATGAAGCGATGATAAGAACAGAAGTTTGGAACTACCTTATTGAAAATTGCCCGATATTTCCGGTGATGACGCAATTTTATAACCACTTAGGTTCCCCTGTATTCGATAGAATAATAGATGCGGTAAACTCAGATTTGTATGTGCACCTATTTTCGTTTGGTAATTATGACGATGAACTAAATCAACTGAATAATGCTATCCACAACTTTAAACAAGGTGCAAAACGGTTACCGCTGCCAAGTAAAGAAGGGTTTGATTTTCCTGTGTGTATTGTGGGTTCAGGGCCCTCACTAGATAACCGTATTGACTGGCTGAAAACATTTAAAGATCAGGTGTTAATTATTTCTTGTGGTACAGCGTTAAGTGCCTTGCATCGCCATGGTATAAAACCTGATATACAAATTGAATTGGAGTCTGATTATAACACGTACTCAACTCAGAGTTTGATGGAAGATAAAGACTATATGTGTTCTGTTAAGTTAATTGGAGCGGCCCAATTAACGCCCAAGATGTTGACATTATTTGATGAAAAGAGACTATTTTTTAAAGGTGAAGGTGCTTTACAAGGCTTTTTCGCTGCCTCAGGTGAAGCTATAAAAGAAGCCGCGCCAACCTGTACCAATGCGGCGTTAGCGTTCGCTTTCCATTATAGCTTTAGTCAAATATTTTTATTTGGTTTAGATTATGGGTTTCCTAGTAAAGATCAGCATCATGCTGAAGGGGCAGTCTATTATAAAAAAGATGGTTCAGAAGCATTAAAGGCGTGTACAACTTATGATGATGCTCAACTAATGCGAGTTGATGCTGCGGATGGCAATACTATCTTAACGACACGCTTTTTGTTTACGTCAAAGCGGCGTACAGAAAATATGATTTGGGCAGCGCAGCACCCTTTTATTTATAACTGTTCTAATGGTAGTAATATTGAAAATACAATTTGGCTTGATGGTGATCAATTCAGTCAGAAGTTACTTTCCAATACAGGTGTTACAAAAAGTAGTGTGTTTGATTACTTATTTAATGATTCCGCAGTAGGTGTGGATGATGAGATGATTTCTAAACAATGCACTGCTATGGCGGTAGCGTTAGGTGATTTAGTTGACGAAATACTGTCTTTACTCAGCTCTCCAGTGACCACTTGTGGAGGTCTGACCGGTATTTGCTACAGGATTAATAATTACTTGCAGCAAGACTTGAAGGCTAATAATGAGAGCTTTTATTTTTTTATTAGAGGCAGTATTTGGCATTTTTTACACGCCGGTTTTAGTCATACTCTCACTATCAATGACAGCAATGAAAGAATGCAATTTTTAGCTTCTTGGCAGGAAGCGTTTAAAGACTTTTTAGGGGGTGTCCAAGGTCATTTTCAAGAGGTTATTTTCAAAGAATTTGATATGGAAAAAGATTTATTTGTACACCGCTCTATTGCAAATGTAGAAAAAGATCCTGAAATGCCTGTGTTTGAAGATATGGAATGGACGTTTACAGGCTTGATGGTCGATACTGAAGGCCGATACTCTAACTATGTCGTTTGAGAATAAGCAATAAATATAATTAAGCTACTTACTTAATCACTGGGTTTATATTTCATTATGTTTAAAAATAAATCGGTACTCATTACAGGTGGAACAGGCTCATTTGGGCATAAATTTGTTAAGGAAATATTGACGAATCATCAACCCCGCCGAGTCGTTGTTTTTTCTCGTGATGAGCTGAAGCAATATGAGATGGAAATGCTCTTCAAAGATAATAGAATGCGATTTTTTATTGGAGATGTCCGTGATAAAGATCGTCTTAATGCTGCTATGAATGGGATAGATTTTGTTGTCCATGCAGCAGCATTAAAGCAGGTGCCTGCTGCAGAATATAACCCTATGGAATGTATTAAAACTAATATTCTAGGTGGCCAAAATGTTATTGATGCAGCGATCCAACAGAATGTCGATAAAGTCATTGCCTTGTCTACTGATAAAGCCGCGAACCCAATTAACTTATATGGCGCGACTAAACTAGCGTCTGATAAGTTGTTTGTTGCTGCAAATAACCTTTCCGGCCAAGGTAGAACTCGATTTTCTGTGGTGCGTTACGGGAATGTAGCAGGCTCTCGTGGTTCGGTAATTGATGTTTTCAACAGTATCAAAGCGTCTGGCAATACCATTTACCCAATCACAGACCCACGTATGACGCGTTTTTGGATTACTAAAAAACAAGGTGTAGACTTTGTTGTCAATAGCTTTAAACGGATGCAAGGAGGGGAATTATTCATTCCAAAAATACCCTCGATGAATATTGTAGACCTTGTGCATGCTATGGATGAGAGTGCAGATACAGAGGTGATAGGAATACGTCCAGGAGAGAAGCTTCATGAAATCATGTGTCCTGAAGAGTCTTCACGTCAGACAATAGAGTTTGACGACCATTATGTCATTGTACCAGCTATTAAGTTTTTTGATGAAACGCTTGATTACAAAAAAAATATGATGGGGGCGACAGGGAAAGATGTGGAGGAAGGTTTTGAATATAATTCTCAGACGAATAAGCACTTCCTGAGTGTTAATGAGCTAAGAGAGCTACATAAGGTAGCTGCGGAGTGACTTCTTATAGTAAACAGTCTATTGATGAGGATGACATTCAAGCGGTTGTTGATGTATTGCGTTCAGATTACTTGACCCAAGGGCCTGTCGTTACTGCATTTGAAAATGAGCTATGTCGATATACAAGCGCAAAACATGCCCTTGCATGTACAAACGGGACATCTGCTCTGCATTTAGCAATGTTAGCACTAGACGTTGGTTTTGAAGATATTGTTTGGACGACCCCAATCTCTTTTGTGGCGTCTGCAAATGCAGCCCTTTATTGCGGAGCAGTTATTGATTTTGTCGATATCGATATTGCAAGTTTTAATATATCGATGACTGCATTGGAATCAAAATTAGAGCAAGCTGCGCTGGAGGGCCAGCTTCCCAAGGTTGTTGTAGTCGTTCATATGGCAGGTAAACCTGTTGATTTAAAGCTATTAAAACAACTGAGTGAAAAATATAGATTCGTGGTGATTGAGGATGCTTGTCATGCGCTGGGTGCTTCATATCAGGGCGCAAAAATTGGCGCTTGTCATTACTCTGATATTACAGTATTTAGTTTTCACCCCGTTAAGTCTATTGCTTGCGGCGAAGGAGGTGCTGTACTGACCAATAGTGATTTTATAGCGGCAAATGTACGCCTAATGGCAAATCATGGTATTACCAAAGACCCTGCATTGTTTACGAATCAGTCGCATGGAGGTTGGTATTATGAGCAACAGGCTCTAGGGTTTAATTATAGGCTAAGTGATATTCATGCGGCGCTAGGCCTGAGCCAGATGCGAAAACTAGACTCGTTTATAGAAAAAAGAACAAAATGGGCTGATTGGTATCGCGAGAAGCTGGCAAAATTACCGGTCAGTTTTCAAACAGTAGAGCCAGAGTCCAAGAGTGCTTGGCACCTTTTTGTGATAGTACTTGATGAGCATGAATGTAGTGAAAAAAGTAGAAATGCGCTTTATGATTTTCTTGTAGAAAAAGGGGTGGGTGTACAAGTACATTATATCCCGATTCATATGCAGCCATATTATAGCGCTTTAGATATTCAAAAAGGGGCGTTACCTAGGGCAGAGGAATTATATCGTAAGTCAATCTCTTTACCGCTCTATCCAGAGATGGAAATAAGGCAGGCGACTGAAGTGCTTACTCATATTACAGACTTTTTCTCGTCTCATAAGCGAATAGGCTCTACAATAGATTAATTCGCTCATCTATTATTTCTTCACTCATCTCACTTTGAGTTGGATCGCGAACGTCTAATATCTGTATGGTTATCTGCAGGTTTTTCCCTATCCATGTATGGTTAGCGTCGATGGTCAGGCTATCATGCTTAACTTCTTTGATAGTAGCCCTCATGCTTCGACCTTTATAGCTGGCGCTTATCATCATGCCAATCTGGGGCTCTAGCTCTGCTTCATTAAATTTAGAGCGGGGGATTGTTTGGCAAAGGTCTTTATTATAGGTGATTTCTGCAACGGAGTTATCTTTAGTCTTAATGCAATCGCCTACAGAACTACCTAGCATTGCCTCATAAGTTGCTTGTCCAATGCATTTGTCGCGAAACATTAATTTTCTTTTTAATTTTGCTAGAAGGGTTCCTTCTGAACGTATTTCCTGTTCAAAACATACTATTTTATTGTTTTGTATTTTCAAACTGTTACCTTACACCAGATAGGTGATGTACTTTTTAAAAAGATAGAGCGCAGACAATGAAAATAGCAATTATCCCCGCACGCGGTGGAAGTAAACGGATACCTAAGAAAAATATTAAAACTTTCTATGATCGACCGATGATTGTAAATTCAATTCAGGCAGCAAAAGACTCTAAGCTCTATGATCATATTATTGTTTCAACCGATTGTAAAAGTATAAAAGAAGTTGCTGAACAAAATGGCGCTGAAGTACCCTTTATACGTCCGGCTGAATTGTCAGATGATTTTACCGGCACAGGTCCGGTTGTGAATCATGCCATTGACTGGTTTCAGCAAAATGTTGCCCCAATTGACTTTGCTTGTTGCATCTATCCGACTGCGCCATTTTTATTGGCCTCAGACTTGCAGGAATCATTCAAACAACTTGAGCAGAATAAGAGTAAGTCCTTTTGTTTTTCGGTCGCGCGTTATGCATTTCCTGTTCAGAGAGCGTTAACCTTTGATGAGCAAGATGAAATTAAGATGTTATTTTCGCAAGAGGCTGTTACTCGCTCACAAGATCTTAAGGAAGTGTTTCATGATGCAGGGCAATTTTATTGGGGTAGAGTGAGTGCATTTTTAGATAATACGCCGACCTTTGGACCCGCATCGATTCCTTTTTTTATGCCGAGAAGTAGGGTAATGGATATTGATGATGAGGAAGACTGGCAAGAAGCCGAACTGATGTACGAAGTACTACAGAAGAAACAGGGTAGTTAGATTAAGTGTTAGTTTGAACGCAGGTAACCAGACGTAGAATGATAAAGAACATAAAAATAGCGAAGCGCAGTATTGGTGAAGGCTGTCGGCCGTTTGTGATTGCCGAACTTTCAGGGAATCATCAGCAATCATTCGAACTGGCCATCAAAATGATTGACGCCGCTGCTGCTTCAGGCGCTGATGCGATAAAGCTTCAAACCTATACAGCTGACAGTATGACGCTCGACCTTGGGTGTGATGAATTTCTGATTTCTGAAGAAAGTAGTTTGTGGAAGGGTGAATCATTGCATGCGTTGTATCAAAAGGCAGCGACGCCTTACGAGTGGCATGAAGGCTTATTCGCGCACGCAAAACAGTTAGGTTTGATTGCGTTTAGTAGCCCCTTTGATGAAGACGCGGTCGATTTCCTTGAAGGCTTGAATGTCCCGTGTTATAAAATTGCCTCGTTTGAAAATACCGACTTGTCGTTGATTAGAAAGGTGGCGCAGACCGGCAAACCCATCATTATATCAACCGGTATGGCATCTGTTGCTGAAATAGAAGAAGCGCTTCAAGCTGCGCAAGAAGCAGGGTGTAAAGAACTCATCTTATTAAAGTGTACTAGTGCTTATCCAGCCCCGGCTGAAGATATCCACCTGCAAACGATCCTCGATATGAAAACACGCTTTGATTGTCTTGTCGGTCTTTCTGATCATACCGTCGGCACTGATATTGCTATTGCAGCGTCAGCTTTGGGCGCCGTGGTGATTGAAAAACACTTTGTTCTAGACAGAACGCAAGGCGGTGTTGATGCTGCATTTTCACTTGAACCAAGTGAGCTGAGGCGCATGGTTGACAGTATTCAGAATGTGTCGATGGCCATGGGGAGCGTTAATTATGGAGAGACTAAAAGCGATACAGACGCGAAGCGTTATCGTCGTTCGTTGTATATCTCAGAGTCTATTCAGGCAGGCGAGAAGGTGAGCGATGAAAACCTTAGAACGGTTAGGCCTGGTTTGGGTCTTGCACCAAAATATGCTGACGATATTTTAGGTAGAACCGCAAAAAATCTTATTCCGAAAGGAACTGCTGTTACTTGGGATTTATTCCTTGAAGAATGATGTTGCAGGTGTTCAGAATACAATACTTTTCAGAGTTGATACGAATTCAACGATTGGTGCTGGCCACTTGATGCGCTGTATTGCGTTGGCATATGGTTTTCAACACTATCAGCTTGTCTGTATCTTTTTGGTGAATGATGAAACCGAACATTATCTGCAAGGATTAAATGATTTCCCTTTTAAAATTAAGAATAATGATAAAGGTGATTTGAGCGAATTTTCTTGGATTGAGTTGGTAGCAAAATCAATGACTGCAATCGGTATCGTGTTAGATGGTTATCAGTTCTCTGAGAATTATCGTGACACATTATCCTCTATTGGCTTGCCTATCATCGCGATTGATGACACCAATACAGGTGGTAAGCTCTTTGCCGATGTCGTGATCAATCCTGTTTCATCTGCTGGCACTCTCAACTATAAACAGACAGCCCCTGGCGCGACTTTATTGTTAGGCTCTGATTATATTTTGTTGAGGCCCGAATTTATTAAAGCGTCAATGTCGAATAAATTGACGGATAAAACACAAAGCATGAGTGACCAATCATATCAACGCCGACAGGCGTGTTTGATTACCTTTGGTGCCTCTGATATTTCAGGTCTAACGATACCTGTTTTGGATGCGCTAACGATGAACGAATTGGATGTGTCACCTATTACGGTGGTGACAGGGGGCGCGTATCCGTCAACTGAGCAATTAAGAACGTTAATCTCTAGTTTGAAAGCAAGCTTGAAAGCAAATTTAATAAATACAGCTGGCCCGATCATCACCCATTTGGAACATGTTAGAAATATGGCGCCAGTATTAAAAGGCGCGAAGATGGCTATCTCGGCGGCGGGCGGTACTGTGTTTGAATTAGCTGCAATGGGGGTGCCGACAATATTGTTGGTGGTAGCAGATAATCAGTTAAACGCGGCATTAGAACAACAAGATAAGGGATGGTGTCAGGTCATTGATGCGCGTCAGTCATTGTCTATGCCTGATCTTATTTCAGCCGCGCAGCGTCTTTGGGAGAATAACGAGTTGAGATTGGAAATGCATCGCTGTGCTATACAAAATGCCGTGACAGATGGTGCACAGCGTGCGGCGGGTGAAATTGTAAATCATATAAAAAATAAGACCCGGGAGAGCAAGTGACTATTTTAGCCTTGATTGAGGGCAATGGCGTTACTTTAAAAGCAATTGAACGGACTGATCTAGAAAGAGTTCGCTTATGGCGCAATGACCCTGACATAAGTCGGTTTATGATTAGCCAAGCCTTGATATCTGAAAAACAACAACTCAACTGGTTTGAGGCAATAACTAATGATAAAAGCCAGCAACATTATATTATTGAGTTTAAATCAGAGCCCATCGGTGTGATCAATATGAAAAGTGTTTCCGGCGCTAGCTTGAGTAAGTGTTCCCAAATTGAGATGGGCATGTATATTCATGATGTGCGCTATCGAGGTAACTTTTTAGCGTTTTGCCCCGCTTTGACCCTAAATGATTATTGCTTTTATCAATTGAACTGTGAAAAACTGCTAGCAAGGGTCTTACCCGGAAATGAAGCGGCAATTCGCTTCAATACTACTTTGGGTTATGAGGTTTCTTCGAACAAAACGGATGATTCTGATGCTCAAGGGCAGGGCTTAATTAAGATGAGCTTGAATAAAGAAAATTATCAGACCCATATTGAAAATATTAGAAAGCTGATCCGATACTAAATTAATAGATACTGATTATAAGAGATACAAGCCGAATGAAGAGCGTAGCATGACAAAAGAAGTAAGCTTATTTTCTGTTTTTGCAACAGCCTTGGGTATTCCTCTGACAGAAATTAATGATCAGCTGACCTATAATACCATCAAAAAGTGGGACTCAATTTCACATATGGGTTTGATCGTCGCCCTTGAAAAGCATTACAACATAATGCTCGATACCGACGATATTATAGATATGAGCAGTGTGCTAAAAGCAAAAGAGATACTCGCTAAATATGATGTGGTTTTTTGAACAGGAGTTAGTGCTTGACCTTCGCAGAGAGTCTTCAGCGGTATAGTGACAATATTGCGATCATCACTGAAAGTGGCCAAGAAATTTCTTATGCTGCGCTTGACGAAAGTGTTGATAGGTTTGCCGAATCTGTTGCTTCTAGTAGCACTATTTCTAAACAGCTTATATTTCTCTCAGCTGGCAACAATTTAGCTTCCATTATTGCTTACATCTACTGCTTAAAAAATCACCATGCTGTCATGCTGCTCAACCCAGACTTATTCAATGTTGAAAATCAGGGCTGGTTAGATCAACTTATTCAAGGGTATCGCCCCAATGCTTTAATTAAAACCGACAGTCCCGAGCCGACGTACCTCAGCTTGTCGACAGTTGTGTTAGCGTTAAATGATGACCTAGCATTATTGTTATCAACTTCGGGCAGCACGGGTTCACCAAAGCAGGTTCGTTTGTCTTACAAAAATATGCAATCTAATGCTGACGCGATCACAAACTTTTTAGGTCTGACTCATAGTGAACGTGCGATTACCACACTGCCTTTACACTACAGTTATGGTTTGTCGGTGCTTAATACTCACCTCTCAGTGGGTGCGAGCATTGTGCTTAACGCGCATTCAATTGTGACACGTGACTTTTGGCGCTTATTTAAAGAACAAGGTATCACCAGTTTTGCAGGGGTACCTTTTATGTATGAGACCTTACGAAAAGTTCGCTTTGAAGGTATGGATTTACCCTCACTTCGCTACATGACACAAGCGGGGGGTAAGCTCAGCCAAGACAACGTAAAACACTTTTCAGGCTTAATGGCTGAACAAGAAAAATTGTTTGTTGTGATGTATGGGCAAACAGAGGCGACGGCACGGATGAGTTATTTATCTGGCAAAGAATTGGCGGCGCATCCTGACAGTATTGGCGTTGCGATCCCGGGTGGATCATTAACCATTGAAGGAGAAAAAGGTGAGCTTGTTTATCGTGGTGACAATGTCATGATGGGGTATGCTGAGTGTTTGGCTGACCTACAGCGAGAGTCTGAATTAAATAAGCTAGAAACCGGTGACCTAGCGTATCAGGATGATCAAGGTTTGTTTTACCTCATCGGGCGTCAGTCACGAACCATTAAGCTCTTCGGGCTAAGAATAGATATGGATGAATTAGAAACTCGTTTAGCCGAACAAGGTTGGCCAGTAATTTGTTTAAGTGCTGGCCAATTTAGTGATGGAAAACAATTAGCCGTTGCTGTTCTTAAAGAAGATGAAAATGATTCTGCTAATGAGCCTGATTGTAAACCAATTGAGGCGTACCTTACTGATGTGATCAAATTACATCACTCAGCTTATGATGTTCAATTAATTGATACCGTTCCAAGAACCGCTAATGGAAAAATAAGTTATCTTGAGTTGGAGAAACACTTCAATTGAATATTGTATCTGATTCTAAAGGCCGATCGGCTAAAGGCACTCCTGAGAGTGAGATAACCGAGAATGAAATAGCCGAGAGCTGCTATCGTTTATCGCAGGTAGAAAAAGAGCAAAGCTTGCTGGCACAATTTCAAGCACTTAGTATACAGCACTATCAAACGTGCAAAGAATATCGTTCTATTGTCGACGCCTATGGTGGTCTAAAGGCTTATGAGAGAGTATCTGATTTTCCATTTCTGGCGGTTCGATTGTTTAAATATCTTGACTTAAAAAGTGTCGCTCAAGATCAGGTTTTTAAAGTTCTGACTTCATCGGGTACTACGTCTGAGTTGCGGTCGCGTATCTATTTGGATAAGGAAACAGCAGCAAAACAGTCAAAAGCCTTAGTTAAAATATTACAGCAGTTTATTGGTAAGCAGCGTTTGCCCATGATGATGGTTGATCATGCTGAACTGACGGCTAGTCCATCATCTTTTTCAGCAAGAGCGGCGGGTGTTCAAGGTATTTCTTTATTTGGTCGAGATACTACCTATTTACTTGACCCTGAGATGAACTTGGATATCGATCGTTTTTTAAAATTTTGCCAGCAGTATGAAGGTCAAACCGTACTCATTTTTGGCTTCACCTTTATGGTGTGGCAAAATTTACTTCAATATTTAGAACATAATGATATTCGCGTCAGCTTACCGAAAGGTATTTTGATCCACAGTGGTGGTTGGAAAAAATTGCAGCAGATTGCTGTTGATAATGACAGCTTCAAAGCACGGGTTAAAGATCGTTTGGGTATTGCAAAGGTGCATAATTTCTATGGCATGGTTGAACAGACGGGCTCTATCTTTATGGAGTGTGAACAGGGGGTATTACATGTTTCAGATTTCGGCGATGTGATTATTCGTGATGCGAGTAACTGGCGAGAATGTGAGCCAAACGAGCAGGGCGTGATACAAGTGCTTTCGACATTGCCCAACAGTTACCCAGGGCATAATATTTTAACCGAAGACCTGGGTACTCTACTGGGAGTAGATGATTGCCCTTGTGGTCGTTTAGGCAAATATTTTCGAGTCGATGGCAGAGTGTCGCAAGCTGAATTACGTGGCTGTAGTGATGTCAAGAGTGATGTGAATTCGACGTTAAGTTCTACTGAGGGAGATCTTTCTTAATGGATCAAATTCTAGTCCCCCTTAACGCAAATATTACTGATTTACCGGCAAGTCGTTTAACTAGCGCATTTCACCCAGATACGTTGGCGTTTATTCAGGCGCTGAGTGAAAAACTCATGGGTGCAGATAAAGAGCAATATCCCGACTTAGTTGCATTGGGTTTTTGGTGCAGAAAATCGCAAATGACAAGATTGGAAGCTGAGTTTCAGGACAGCCATAAAAATGTCCTGGTCAGACCACGAGGGACTGTTTTTCAGATTGCGCCAGGTAATGTCGATACTTTGTTTCTATATTCGGGCTTGTTATCGTTATTGATGGGTAATCGAACCGTTATCCGTGTCACTCAAAACCGTTCCGAGCAACTGACTGAATTGCTGAGGATGGTGAATGCGCTATTATCCATTGACGTTTTTTCTATCATAGCGAAACGCCTGTTGATTTTTAGTTGCGAACACGAGTCCGCTTGGCTAACTGAACTATCTGATGCGTGTCAGCTTAGGGTGATATGGGGTGGTGATGAGTCGATTAACGCTATTCGTCGAATTCCCCTTGCGCCGTCAGCTAAGGAGCTCAGTTTTGCGGATAGAAGTTCTCTGTGTTTATTAAATGCAGAGGCTGTTTGTCAGCATAAAGACATTGAAGCCTTAGCCGCCGATTTTGCAAGGGATACTTTTTCGTTTGGTCAGCAAGCGTGTTCTTCTCCCAAGGCCATTGTGTGGCACGGAGAAAATTCGGTCATCGAAAAAGCAAAGCTAATATTCTGGTGTGCGCTTGAAAATTGTTCACATCAGTATTTACCTGAACAAGAAATAGCTGATAGTATTCAACGGCTTGTCTCAATACAAATGCTCGCTAGTTCACATTCGATGCTGATTGACAATAATAAGGCCGAGAATGATAAAGCCCAGAATGCTAAAACAAGAATAGTTCGGCTTGATGTCGAAAATATAGATTTAAACGCGCTATCCTTGCATCAAGGCCAAGGCTTAATGCTAGAAGAAAGTATTGAACAGATATCCGTATTAGCCTCGAAACTGTTACCTAAAGTGCAAACCCTGACATTCTTTGGTTATCAACGAACGGAGTTGTTAGCGGCACTTGATATTGAAAATATTGAGGCTTTAGATCGTGTCGAATTGCTTGGGACAGCATTAGATTTTAATAATATTTGGGATGGTTATGATCTTTTGCACGAATTTTGCAGAGTGATGATATGCGGCTAAAACAAGCCGTCAGGTAAATTTAAATGACTTTCTCAGCGGGAGCGATTAAGGGTTTAAATTTTATAGCCCAACGCGCATTAAACGTGTATTCAAAAACACACTTTAAGTTGTGACCTAACAAATGTTCTTGTTAAGTCTTAAGGAAAAAAACAAAAATGTCGCAAGACTTATTAGAGAAAAAAATTGACCCTGGACGGGCTGCTCGTCTTTATCAGACCCTATCCTTGATCAGAAATACGGAAGAGCACGTTGCTCAGGTATACCCAACAGATAAGATAAAGAGCCCTATTCACCTAACAATAGGGCAAGAATTTATTGCTGCAGCTGTTTGTGATCATCTCACTGCAAATGACTATGTTGCTGCAACTTATCGCGGGCATGGTGCTTATTTGGCAAAAGGTGGCTCTCTAAAAGAAATGGTGGCTGAAATGTATGGCAAACAGACGGGCTGCGCTAAAGGCCGTGGTGGTTCGATGCACCTTATTTCGTCAGGTAGTCGAGTAATTGGAACCTCTGCTGTAGTGGGGACGGGTATTCCCGTAGCCGTCGGGCATGCCATGGCGCTTAAAATGCAAAACAGTAAAGATCTTGTGGTGTGTTTTTTTGGCGACGGTGCAACGGAAGAAGGCTGTTTCCTTGAAAGCATTAATTTTGCCGCTTTGAAAAAACTCCCTATTTTATTCGTCTGTGAAAATAACTTTTATGCCATTCATGAACCGCTAGAGAAGCGCTGGGCAACAAATAAACTGTGTGAAAGGGTCGCTACTTACGGCATAGAAACGCGTCAATTTAAGCAGCCGGACATATTAGCACTTCATGATTATGTGGGTGATGCCTTAACTAAAATTCGTAAAGGTGATGGGCCTGCTTTTATCGAGTGTCAGGCTTATCGATGGCGCGAACATGTAGGACCTTGTGAGGACTATGATCAAGGCTACCGAGATAAAGACGAAGCAAAAAGATGGATGGACCTTGACCCGTATGAACATCTCGGAAGCGGACTAACGCAAATTGAGCGAGAACGGATTGATCTGGAGGTGTTGACGAAAATTAATGATGCCTTTGAGTTTGCCGAAGCCAGTGCATTCCCTCAACCGGAGGCATTGTATGACTTCAACTATGCAGACTAAAACTTCTGGTCTTGATAATGGACAAGGTAAGCAGCGTCTTTTACCTTACGTCGATGCACTTAAAGAAGCCGTTGCGCAAGAAATGAGCGCAGATGACTCAGTCTTTGTAATGGGTTTAGATGTTGATGATCATCGAGCGATACAAGGTTCAACGAAAGGTTTATTGGAAGAATTTGGCGCGGACCGGATTTTTACCACACCCTTGTCAGAAGATGCCATGACCGGCATTGCAATCGGCGCTGCCATGGCGGGTATGCGGCCTATACATGTTCATATTCGTATGGACTTCCTACTCCTGTGCATGAACCAACTGATCAATATAGGTGCTAAAAGCCACTATATGTATGGTGGTGAGACTAAGGTTCCTTTAGTCGTGAGGTGTATGATTGGTAAGTCCTGGGGGCAGGGAGCACAGCATTCTCAAGGTTTACATAGTCTCTTCATGCATATACCAGGGCTAAAAGTTGTCGCGCCCTCTAACGCTTACGACGCAAAAGGCATGTTGATTCAAGCAATACGTGATAATAATCCCGTGATATTTATGGAGCACCGCTTACTTTATGGCACCAAAGCGTTTGTTCCAGAAAGTAGTTATGCCCTTGAGTTTGGAAAAGCACGTATTTGTAAACAAGGTGACGATATCACTATTGTGGGCATCTCAAATATGGTCATGGAAGTTTTACGCGCTGAAGAGTTACTTTCTGAGCAGGGCATTGGTGTTGAAGTCATTGACCCCATTACCTTAGTCCCTCTTGATATGGACACTATTATCCAGTCGGTTCGAAAAACACGTAGGTTGTTAGTGGTCGACAATGCCTGGACAAACTGTGGTACTAGCGCAGAAATTATTGCTGGCGTATCGGAAGCATTAGCGGGCGAATTTATGTTTCAAGTCAAACGGATGGGCTTTGCTGCCACGACATGCCCGACAACGCCTGTTTTAGAAGATGCCTTTTATCCTAACCCCGCCACTATCGCAGAAAATGCCTATGCCATGGTGAATCTCAATGCCTCGCCTTGGAAACCTGACCCGGAAAAAACAAAGCTTGCGTATCAAACTGAATTCAAAGGACCTTTCTAACGATGTTTTATGAACTAGCGGCTTCTTCTTGGGCAAAGGAAGAAACAGACGCACTGGAAAAAGTGATCGACAGTGGTTTTTTTACCATGGGTGAAAATGTTGCTAAGTTTGAAGCAGAGTATGCCGCTTATTTCGGTAAAAAATATGGCGTGATGGTGAACTCCGGTTCTTCAGCAAATTTGATCGCAATAGCTTCATTATTTTATAAGCATGATCATCCCTTGAAGCCCGGTGACGAAGTAATTGTCCCGGCGATTTCATGGGCGACAACCTATTACCCCTTAATGCAATATGGACTAAAACTTAAATTTGTGGATGTCGATTTAGTAACGCTTAATATGGACTGTACCCAGCTCGAAGAGGCGCTGTCAGAAAAGACAAAAATGATTGTCGGTGTCAGTATTCTTGGTAACCCTGCACCTTTGGATGTCATGAGAACATTTGCCGATAAGCATGCTCTTTATTTCTTTGAAGATAACTGTGAGTCGATGGATGCCGAGTTGAATGGCGCCAAGACTGGAACGTTTGGCGACCTGAATACCTTTAGTTTTTTCTTTTCTCACCATATATCAACGATGGAAGGGGGGATGATTCTCACCGATGATAAAGAGCTATACGAATTAGCGTATAGTTTGCGAAACCATGGTTGGACACGTGGCTTACCGGATGATTCAACATTATACGATAAGCAAAGTGATGCCTTCAGTGAGGCTTATCGTTTTATCTTACCGGGTTATAACGTCCGGCCAACGGAACTAAATGCTGCCGTGGGTTTGGAACAGTTGAAAAAGTTACCGTCGATGACAGAACAGCGGCGTAAAAATTGGCAGTATTTTCAATCCAAATTTTCGGCAGATCCACGCTTTATCATTCAACAAGAAAATGGATGTAGTTCAGCGTTTAGCTTCACCATCATACTTAGCCCTGAATTGGATATAGAGCGTGCTCAGGTTTTTGACGCCCTTAAAGAAGCCGATATCGGCTACCGGATGATAACGGGGGGGAATTTCTTGCGTCATGATGTGATCAAGTATGCTGATTATGACACCGTTGGCGATATGGTTAATGCCGATATTGCACACGATCGTGGCTTTTTTGTTGGTAATCATCCTTATGATCTAAGTGAACAGATTGACCGCTTGCATAGCGTGTTAGATTGCTGTGTCAGTGTCTAAGTTGGTGAATCGCGGTTGCGTAAAATAACTACAATTTTTAAGCGTTAGTATTAAAGGAAGTAATGTAAAGATGAGTCAAGAATCATTATCAATTTTGATTACAGGTGGAGCAGGGTATTTAGGGTCTGTATTGGTGCCTGAACTGCTTGCTTTAGGCCATAGGGTCACCGTGGTAGACAATTTTATGTTTGGCCAAGCCTCGCTTAACATGCATTGTGTAAACCCTAATTTTAGCGTGGTTAGAGGTGATGCGCGGCAAAAAAGTGTCATACAACCCTTACTCAAAAATGCAGATGTGGTTATTCCCCTCGCCGCGTTAGTAGGGGCACCTTTATGTTCCCGTGATGAAATTGGCACCGAAACGATAAATCGTGACGCGGTAATTATGTTATCGGAGTTAATGAGTGCGCAACAGAAATTATTGATGCCGATAACCAATAGCGGTTACGGTATCGGAGAGCAGGGTAAGTTTTGTACAGAAGAAACGCCCTTACGTCCTATTAGCTTATATGGCCGTACCAAAGTTGAAGCAGAGCAAGCTGTCTTCGAAAAAGGCAATGCGATTAGTTTCCGTCTGGCAACGGTATTTGGTATGGCGCCACGTATGCGTTTAGATCTATTGGTGAATGACTTTGTTTACCGTGCCGTCAATGACAAAGCTATTGTGTTATTTGAATCACATTTTAAGCGTAATTTCGTGCATATACGCGATGTGGCCAGGGTGTTTATTCACGGTATTGTTAATTTTGATACGATGAAAGGTCAGCCATACAATGTCGGTCTCTCGGATGCGAATCTTTCAAAGTGGGAGCTCTGTGAAAAAATTAAAGCCCATGTTCCTGGCTTTGTTTTCATGGAGGCGCCTATTGGCGAAGACCCCGATAAACGAGATTATATTGTTTCAAATGATCGGATTGAATCGACGGGTTATATGCCAAAACACTCTTTGGATATGGGGATTGAAGAGCTAATAAAAGGCTACAAGATGATTAATAATTCTCGATATAGCAACGTATAGTTATTTTATCGAATGGCAACTATAAACATACACACGACTTTTTATAAGTGATTCGTTTATGAGCTTAACGAGTGTCAAAGCGCTTTTTATCATTCACAAGTTTGAAGTTAAAACGCTTGAAGATTCTGCTGGTTATCTAGAAGTACTTAGGCCGATGGTGGAGTCAGGTTATCTGACCGACTATCGCGTGCTGTCGTTTGGTAGAGCGTTTGATTACTATCAACAAAAAGTTGAAAAGAGGCTAGAAGAACTCAAAGTAGTATGTCAAAACGAACCGGTCATAATATACGGGGCGGGTGCGCATACTCGACAGTTTTTTAAGCAACTGAAGACCCTAAATATAGTTGCTTTAACGGATCGAGATGAACGTTTCTGGGGGACTGAGTGCTTTGGTTTACCCGTTATATCCCCTGAACAGGCTCACAGTGCTGCTCGTCATATTGTAATATCAAGTCGTGCTTATGAAGACTCTATCTTGCATCAGTTGAAAAGTACATTTCCCAACACTACATGCATTTATGGTCTGTATCAGAATCAGGGGCAAGACCAAGTCGATACTCTCAGTTATTATGATGAAATGACCAAGCAAGTCGATACTCTCAGTTATTATGATGAAATGACCAAGCAAGTTGATCAAGCGTTGGCAACGTTTAACCCAGACTTAATTGTGTATACGCCGACACACCCCTCTGAAAATATCGGCTCTGACTATTTTTTGAAAGTGAAACAGCAATATCCAAACCTTAAGTTTGTCAATGTCTGGTGGGACTATGATGAGCAGGCTGAAACAGGTTCTTATCTTGACTATGAAAGAGACTGTTTACGTTACAGTGACTATGTTATTGAAAACTCCAATTTTACCCGTTTAAGTAAGATGGCAAAACATGAGCCGCCTTATCAATCTCATCACAATACCGATAAAGTACACTTTCACCCGACCATTTTTGATTCAACACTATTTCATACCTCATCTGAAAAAAGAACGTTCGATGTCGCTATTTGGGGGAGTTCGGTAGGGGAACGAGGCGATTGGATTGAGTGTTTAAAGAAAGAATATGGCTCACGTTTTAAGCACTTTGGGGGCGTTTATCAAGGCGATGAACCTTTAGCAGCAGAAGATTATGCGGCTCAATATAGATTAACCAAAATTGCGGTGAATACTCAAACCTACCCTTTTAGGTCCCAATGTAAAGGTAAGGTAAGAGAAACCTTATGTTCCGGCGCATTTTTACTCGAAGAAGATAACCCTGAAACGCGGGCATTTTTACCAGAAAGTTTAGGTGTTGTTTATTTTTCGAGCAAAGAAGATTTGAAGCAAAAAATTGACTACTACCTCGAACATGAAGACGAGCGTGAAGCTATTGCTTTGGCTGGGAATAAGTGGATTCAGAATGAGAGAAATTGCCAATATTGGACAGCTGAGATCCTGTGTGCAATTGGCTTGCTGTTTCAGCCCGAACGAGTCAATGAACAGGTTGTACTGAATGCACTATAAACTGATTTATGAGAATCACTGGAATTTTGGTATTCATGTTGCTGATACCTTATTGATGATTAAGTACGCGCTCGAAGATGCGGGGCATCGAGCCGATATTGAGAAAAATATTTGTGTAGGATTTACCAATATTGTGCTTGAGAATTTTGATGATGAGTTTGTACAACGCGCTTTAAACTCTTTCTCAGAAGATCAAAATACCAAGTTCATTATTGTGGCAACCGAATTTTTGGTGAATGGTGGCTTTAATCAATTTGTCCAAGATGCTGAGGTTCTAAATAAAAGCCATTATGATGATATCGACTATTGGCAAAAGCGATACATAAACTTTAGCAAATTATTACCTGTGACGACGGCCATCTGGCACTTAAGTGAACAGCAAGTTGATGTGTATCGACAGGCATTACAGCGTGCTGATGTGTTTTATCTGCCACATATTTATTCAGATAAACTTTATACTGTTAAGCATCGACCAGATGAAGAAAAAGATATCGATTTTGTGTTTACCGGTACTTTAACGGACTATCGAAAGAAGGTGTTGTATCAGCTCGAATCAAGAGGATATAAGGTAGCGACCTTACCCATGTTAACTGCCTCTTTTCATCGCGAAGATGTTATCTCTCGTAGCAAGGTTGCACTCAATATTAAGCAGTATGCGCAATGGCAGCATCCTTCTAATTCACGCTTTTTTTATCATATAGTGAACCGTTCAATTTTAGTGTCAGAGCACTGTCAGTATAAATGTGACTTGAATGCTTATATTGAAGAGGCGTCAGAAGGAAATTTTGTAGAACACAGCATCCAAGCTTTGAAACAAGGGAATTGGTGTGATCAATCAACTAAAAGAGCAAATGCGTTTACTTTAAGTCATGCTGGAGAAAAACGTATTACACCTATTCTTCATAATGAAAGTGTTTAAAGCTACTAATGGTAGAAGTTTGTTTTACAGTTTAGAAGATAGACAAAATAATAATATATTACTAGGAGTAATGTAATGGATTTAAGGCCGTATAATGTCAATGAGGAACAGCTTTGTTTAGCTAGTAATCTCGGATTGAGAGGCTTGCTTTGCTATCAACCATTTATATTTTCAGATGATGTTGTGACGGGGGCGGGTTATGAGTTTGCTAAGCATGCTGAAGGTGCAGGTATGGTGTATACCAGTAGAATTGGTGAGCTAAATCCCAATGCTGCTAGCTTAAAACGAAACTTAATTGACCCAGAAATTGCTGATGACTTTAAGGTGCATAATCAGCAGTTGGATAACTTATATCAATCCATGATTAATTTGACTATGTCACATCTAGGGCAGCCATCCGATTTTACGTTTGCAGATATCGGTAGTTGTTGTGGGTATTTTCCTATTGAGTTGTCACGACGTGGCGCCAAGCAAGCAGTAGGGTTTGACGTCGCGAATTACACCCAATCTTATGCGTTACTTAATCAGATCTTGGGTACCAGTGCGGAATTTCGTAATATTTCGTATGATAGCGCCAGTGGCAATATTCCTAATGCGGGTACCTTTGATATCGTTTTTTCAGTCGCTGTCGTCTTACATCTAAGTGACCCCTTAGCGCACTTAGCATTTTTAGGACGCACTGCCAAAAAAGCTATATTTGTATGGACGGCAACCTCCGATGAGCCAGAAGATGAATTGCTTGTTCGCTACCACTCTCAGAATAGATACTATAAGGATAAAAAGTTTCCCCACTGTTTTGATGTGGTTTTACTTTCACCGGGGATGTTGAAAAAATCTCTGGAGCTGATGGGGTTTACGGAAATACATGAATTGAAAAATACACCTGACGGCCTACCTGATCATTGGTTTAACTGTCAAACAGGGTACTTAGCAATAAGGCCTGATGCATAGAGTTTAGGGTATCTAAAGATAAAATAATTAGCATGTATAAATTACCAGCTAGCTTAATAACGTGTATATGAATTTTGGAGAAGTTAAGTGGATTTGAGATCTTATAATATTAGCGAAGAACAGTTATGTCTAGCCAGTAAGCTAGCGTGTAGTGGCTTGCTTTGTTATCAGCCATTCGTGTTTTCTAATGATGTGATTACCGGCGCAGGCTATGAGTTTGCTCAAAGTGCTGAAGGTGCAGGTTTGGTGCATACAAACCGGATCCCTAAAGAGTTTAATTTAAAAAGCCCAGGTTTACAGCGCCATTTAATAGACTCAGAAATAGCTGATGACTTTAAAGTCCATAACGAACAATTAAGTAGTTTTTATCAATCAATTATTGATATGACGCTTAGTAAAACAGGGGAGGCAGTAGATTTAACGTTCGCTGATGTAGGCAGTAATTGTGGTTATTTTCCGCTTGAGCTGTCGAAGCGCGGAGCGAAAAAAGTAGTAGGCTTTGACTCTGAAAATTACACAGAGCCATATAAACTCCTTAACAGTATTCTCAGTACTAGTGCAGAGTTTCAGCATACTGCCTATGACCCAGTTCGAGGAGAAATTCCGGATGCAGGTAGATTTGATGTCGTGTTTTCTGTTGCGGTTCTATTACATTTAAGTGACCCGCTTGCACACCTTGCATTCTTAGGGAAAATGGCAAAAAAAGCGTTGTTCGTTTGGACCCCAACCTCTGATGATGGAGATGATGAGCTAGTAGTACGCTACCACTCACAAAACCGATATTATGAGAATAGTAAATTCCCTCATTGTTTTGATGTGGTAATTCTTTCGCCGGCGATGCTCAGAAGGTCATTAGAATTGATGGGTTTTACAGAGATACATGAGTTAAAAAATACCCCAGCGGGTTTATCGGATGCCTGGTTTGAAAAGCACACAGGGTACTTAGCAATACGACCTGACTCAGTTTCGGAATAGCTATTTAGCTAGCTGTTGACTCTGCTTTCCTGCAGCTAATTTGTTACCAGCTCTATAAAGAGCTGGTTTTTTGAGATTAGTTGAACTGTAGTTCTAAATTACCCTATTCTTGCAATTACATCTTTATTCGCTAAAACTGAATGTTCGAAATAACTAGCTTTATCTTCTACATCAACAAAGTGAGAATTCAGGCATAGCCTGAAGTAGTTACACTTAGTACATAGTTCATCGCTGTTTAATACCTTATTTCTCAGTGATTCAGCTTGTTTGCCATTCCATATTTCTTCAAAACTGTTGTTATATAAGTTGCCAACCACATGGGTACAGCAAAGCAGTATTGTTCCATCCCAGTGGATTCGTACGCCAGTAAATGGGGATTTGCAAGGAAACGTCATTCCAAAGTCAGCCCCATATTGGAACGAACGAGGGTATATTTTTGGTATGCGGGCTTCTTTATGCTTGGATTTGATTGCACCATCTACATAGTGATCAGCCCATTTTAATCTGGGATTTTTTGTAGAATAGTATGGGGATGCAACGGAAATTTTTGGAGACTCCCTTACCACCCACTCTGCGGCTTCCTCTAACTGTTCAAATAGTTGATCTCTAACGCTCCAGAGCTCGTTGTTAAGGAGAAATTCATCTTTTTCTCGAACTACCATTGTATTTAACCTAATGAGGTCAAAATTGTGATCATTCCAAAATTTAGCAGAATCTACCACTTCATGAAGGTTGTACTGCATGATGGTGTTAGTAATAGCAAAAATGGTGTCATGTTTACTGAATTTTTCTCTAAAGGTTGATATGTTTTCAACTGTCTTATGAAAGTTACCGCCTCTTCTTATATGGTTGTAGGTGTTGGCGCTTATACCATCAAAAGAAAAGGTAATCATTTCTAAGTTAGAGTCAAATATGGCGGGGATTTCTTTTTTATTTAAGTTATGCCCGTTAGTGGTCATGATGATCTTACAGTCTTGCTTATTCAAAATATCGATGAGTTTATTGATTTCTGGGTGAATGCAAGGTTCAAATGCAATTCCAAGAGAAATAGTCTTTCCTTTTAAAAAGCTATAGTCTCTTATTTTATCAAGATCTAAATATATAGGCTTTTCTTCCATGAAGGATACATGGCACATTCGGCAGCGAAGATTACAAGCTCTTGTAGGGTCTATCTCAATATAATCTGGAAGCATACTTTAGACCTTTTGGTTTTATTGTAATGAGTGCGGGTGCTGTTGACAGTATTTTTATAGGCGTTTTAATAAAGATTCCATCAATGGCTTCATTGGCCTATCTACCTTAAATCGTTCCATGTTGTTGTTTGCAATGTCCTGGTATTCTTCGTTATTCACTTGCATTTGTACATGATCAATAAAAGAGTCGGCGCTAATTTCATCAACATATGAGCTCAAGTCACAATTAAATTCACACAACTCCGATACAAGCATGGAATGGTTCATTAAGTGATAGTAATAGCGAGAATTGGATGGGAATTTCCAGTCGGCATGTTGTCGTAAATTAATGGCAACCTTGGATCGCGAAATCCAGCTGTCACGAATATAGTCAGGTGTCATTACCTCTAGAATTTTGACCTTAAGGCCTTTGTTTGCAAGAGCATTTAGAATATTCATTCTATAAGGCGTACTTGTACCGGTGAAAATAACATCAATATCTTTGTTTTCCAAACTTACCTGACTTTGCTTTTCTAGAGTGCTCACATAAGCATGTGGTAGGTAGTGTACTTTGTCTTTGCCGAATCTCTGCTCATAGTTTTTTACTTGATGCTCAGATAAATGCCAAATGGCCGTGGCATTTTTGGCTGCTAACTCAAATGTGGCAAATCTTTTTTCCCAATAAGTGAGGTTGTCATAATGGGAATCTAGGGAGGTGAATTGCTCGATTTTTAAATTATCAAAGTTATTGAACGTTTCACCAGTAAGGTATTCGGTCGCGATAATAATAAATTGAGTACATTCGGTTTTCAGTGCATTGTCATAGTGCGCCATAAAATCATAGGTAAAAAATTCCGTTACGATGTTAATGTGTCCTGGGCAGATATTGCGTTCAAAGTGTGCCTGGTGGCCAAGTTCTTCAAGGCTATGTTTTATTAGGTGTAATGTGTCAAAAATCGCTAAGCCGTTTGCGGCATGATTGCCATAAACCAATTTGAATATCATCAATGTTTCCAAGCCTTACAAATATCAGTTAGATTTAAGCATATACTAGCAATAATTATGCCTTATGGTGTGACATTTTATTGGAGGTAAGCGATATTTGTGAATTTTATATCCAGATAAATATTCTATTTTAATAAGTATTATTATCAAGGAATGATAATTGCTTTTACTATTAATTGGTTCTCAAAGTTTTAGTCGAAGTAGCTAATTAATAAAGTATAGTGCTTACCATCCTAACAATTTAATAGCCGCAACTTGTAGTGGTGGAATTATGACCAATAACCTGACTATATTTGAACTACATCGGCAAAATTATGCCGTTATGGATGAAGCAATGAACGGAGGGGTTATTGAACGCTGCATCGAAAGCTTTCAGAAAGGCCATTCCAATGAAACATCTCAATACAGAGCACTCTCATTTTCAAAAGAGTCTCACGCTCTAACAAACTTTCAAAACGTGCAACGAGGCATTCATGAATAGTTCCCTCTTGACCTCTCACAATGAGGGAATTGCTGTCTTTGGTTTCCCCGCATGTGGTAATACTTTGGTTGCATCCGTTATCTATAGATTGCTTCTTGATAAATATGGTGATGTGGCTAGAACTAGCACTTTCCATTCAAAAGAGCTATTGGATGACTGGGCTAGAAAATCTTTTCCCGGTGCTCGAATAGACGGGCCTTACTTTCATCAATGGGGTTTATGTGGATTTACCGCTTTCTTTGATCATGAGTTTGTTTCAGTTCTTAAATTACCAACTGATATTCAGAAGTCTGGGTATTTATTACATACACATGAAAAGCCTTGCATAGATGTCTTAGTGCAGGCTGAGCATGCAGGCTACAGAAATATTTTAGTTGTTAGAGATCCAAGGGAGGCGCTTGTTTCACAAGCATATAAAATGAGTCATTACTTCACTAGGTTATTTGCTACTGCTGGTGAAGACGAAACTGAAAATAGGGAACGATTGGCCCAAAAGCGCTTGGGGGATTTGGAATGGTTTTATGATATGGCTTCAACACTTTTACAGTATCTGAAGGTAGGTATAGAGAATAGAGATAAATTAAAAATAATTCGCTATGAGGATGTACTTAGTCGAGGTGCTGAAGGAATTTGTGCTTTGTCTTCAGAACTTGGTATGAGAGGGTCGATGACTCGTAGTGAGTATATATGGAATGAAACTGCATATCAGCCATTGGTGTCCAAGTCACATTTGTTTAATCCTGCTATTACAAAGTGGAAAAGTCACTTGTCATTGGAACATATGGGTATTCTAAAAAGTCTTGGTATGGATCAAGTGCTAATAGATCTAGGGTATGATTGGAGTGAGCCAGCTGGTCAAAAAAATGCAACGTCTAATTGTGCGGTAACTGAGTTAGATAATTTGTGTTTGTCAGCACAAGACATGCTTTTTCATTATGATATTTTGAAACCTCTTACATGGAGCCACCCTACAATAAAAACTAGCAAGCTATCGTGTCAGCTTAAGGGCTTCTCTGCTGAATCTGAGATTATTGCCTTTTCAAATAATGAACGCTTACATGATGCCTTGAAGGCCTCTTTAAATGATTGGCCTGTGGTTAATTAATCATTTAATCAATGTTTCAGAGCCTTACAAAAATCAGTTAGATTTAAGAATATATACCAGCAATAATTATACCTTATGACGTGATATTTAATTGATGATAGAACAATCTTTCTGAAATGTATAAATAGGTAAGTGTGTTATTTTAAGAATATTGTTGTTAAGGAATGATAATTGCTTTGCTTAGAATTGGTTTAGAAAAATGATAGTTCGAAGTAGTTAATTAATACAGTATAGTGTTTACAACCCAAAAATTTTAATAGCGGCAACATCTATGAGAGTGATTTTAGTTATACCTCAAAGCAATTATCCGGCGCCACCACCATGTTTGGATATGTTCCCTCAAGGGCCTGCATACATTGCAGGGTCGTTAATCGCCGCAGGGCATGATGTACGTGGTGTATCAACGAGTCACGATATGAGCGGTGAGCCTGGTCCGGTTGTACTTCGTCGCATATTAACTCAAGCCATTATTGAGCATGAACCTGAAGTGATTTTATTGGGAGCAATGGCTGCCGAGTATCTGTTTTTGAAAGACACGCTAACCATAACTTGTCAGGTCGCGCCGGGAATACCGACTGTTTGCGGTGGCGGTATTATGACTAATGACCCCACTTCATTTGAACTGCTTCGGCCAAATTATGCCGTTATGGATGAGGGGGAGTACGCTATCGTTACTTTGCTTGCCAAGTTGAAAATGGGTGAGCCGGTGAATGAGGTGGCTGGCGTTGCCTATTGGGACAATGGTGTCCCCAGGTATAATAAACCTGGTGCAGCGATTGATGACTTAGATGCTTTGCCTTACCCAGATTATGATGTTGCTAACATGCAATCAATACTGGATATGCAAAACCAGACAGATAATTATTTTCATGTTCGTACGCAAACAAATCCTAGAATGCTCCCGATTTCAACCGGGCGTTCTTGTCCTTTTAAATGCACTTTTTGCCAATATTCTACCGTTGAAGGCTCTCGTAGAAGCTACCGTGGTCGAACAATGGCGAGTGTCATTGACGAAATAACCTTCTTTCATAATAAATATAACTTTAACATTTTAAAAATTTATGATGATTTGTTTTCGGTAAAGGAACATCGCATCCGAGAATTTTGTGAAAGGCTTAAGAAAACAGGCTTAGATATTCATTGGAATGCCTCAATGCGCGTGGGGGACGTGACGCCGGATCTACTTCGCGAGATGAAAGATGCCGGTTGTATTCATATTGGCTATGGTTTTGAAAGTGCGTCTGATGATGTGTTGAAAAATATGCAGAAACGCATCACAAAAAAAGATATTGAACGTGCGATAGATATTACCGAAGTCGCAGGGATTGGTGTGCAGGGTAACTTTATTTATGGTGACCCCGCAGAAACGTTAGAGTCAATAGAAGATACCAAGAGTTTTTATTACCGTATGGGGCATGATCACATTATTCATAGTGACTATATTACGCCTTATCCAGGTAGTCCTATTTTTGACCACTCGCTTAGAAAGGGTGTCATTACAGATAAAATGAGTTACTACGAGAGCATACACTTACGACCAGTTTACAATATGACAGAACTGCCTCGAAGAGACTTATTAGAAAGTGTTAACCCTATTATTAAAAATACCTTGAAAGGCTTAAAATTTGCTAAAAATGAGGTGTTTTCTGATCATGGGCAAGGTGGCTTTGAAAGCCCATATTTTGAAAATAAAGAGATATTAGAAGTCACTTCAGAATGCCCTCATTGTAACAAACAGAACTCTAATGTGTTTCCCCGACCTAAAATAGACAAAAATAACTTAACCGCACATACAATTTCACCTATACGTTTTTTCTGCGATAGCTGCCATAAACGCTTGCTTATTTCGACACTGACACAGAGCAATTTAAAGAGTAAGTTTGAACGATTGAAGTCTATTCTTGATGAATTCGTTAAGACAAAGGAAGAAATTGTCGTTACACCTATATTAGATAGTAACGATGCTGTCTTTGAAATATATGAAGCCTACGGTTTGCCTTTGTCCGAATTAAATATTCATTCTTATATGACGGGGAATCCGACAATAGATGGCGCAGAATATAGGGGCCTACCAGTTTACCCTATGTCTTCGCCAAATATCATGAGACATGCAAGCAAGTTTCACTTGGTTTTAGAGCTAAATTCATCAGACAAATTAGCGGAATTATTATTAGAAAATGGGGTAGCTGAAGATAAAATTATTAGTTTGTATCCACTCACTCAGCATGACTCATTGATCGCCAGTGTGACTGTTTAATAAGGGCGTTTGACGCTAAATGGGTATGACAACTAGAGTTTTACAAGGCTGTGCTCCTCAAGACTGGCAAGATCACTTTTTTGGTTTGTCTGAGGATCGTTGGAAGACCTTAAGTGGTCAGTCCTTTTGGGTGACCGGAGCTGCCACTGGTTTTGGGTATGCGATGGCATATGTACTCTTAGCTGCTGGTGCAAATGTATATATCAGTGGCCGTCGTGAATCTAAATTGGAAGAGGCAAAAAAAGAATTTAGTTTAGCCGGGTTGAATGTAGGCAACTGCCAGATTGTGGTAATGGATGTCTGTTCAGCTGAGTCTATAAATGCCGCATGTGAGTATATTAAAGCGCATTGCCATGCATTGAATGGTTTGATTCATAGTGCTGCCTTATCGGGTGGCATGGGAAGTCAAACACCCTTGCATGATGCAGAAGAGGTAAGTTGGCAGGCGGTGATGAATACGAATGTGACGGGGCCATGGTTACTCACACAGGCTATTTTTTCTCATTTGGCGAAGTCCAACAGCCCGAGAGTATTGTTTCTCAGTTCTGAGGCCGGCTGGGCCGCAACGCCTGGTGTGGGTGTTTATAATATTTCAAAAGCCGCATTAAACAGTTTGGGCCACTCTATGGCGCAAGAATATGCTTTCAAATATCCAGAAATTGATATACAAATGAATACTTTAATACCTGGTGAGGCAAAATCCGAAATGAACCGTGACGGTGTCGATAGCCCGTTTACGATAGTCAGCATGGTGTTATTGTTGTTAAGTCATTCATCTGGTGGACCAAATGGCCGCTTTTTTCATCGTGATGGACGGCATTTTAGGTTTGCACATACGCACGTTTACCCACATACATTGAATTAAATAAAAAGGCACAGAAATGAATAATAATAACGATCAATCATTAGTTGTCGTTCCTCATCCGAGTGTATTAAAAAACTTTCAGCGTATTGTGATTTGGGGTGCCTCGTCATCAGGCAAAGAATGTTATCGCCAGTTAAAAAATATTGGCTTGGAAGTTGAGTTTTTTGTAGATAAAACCCCTCCCAATGACGGTGAATTTGAAGGTTTGCCTGTATACCCTGTTGAATATCTACTTGAAAAACAATACGGTGACATAGCTCTAGATGGTGTCATCTTGGCGATGGGTGATAACCCTGCCGGTCCTGAGAAGTTGTTGACTGATTCCGGTTTTAATCGGCCTGTGATGCACTTTCGTTTAGGGTCATCAATTAATGAAATGTTTGAGGAAAAGTTTAGACGTGTTGCTATTTGGGGTGCATCACTATCTGGCGAAGAGTGTTTAGAAAAATTAAAACTGGAGAATGTCGAAGTCGCATTCTTTGTTGATAGAAACCCTCCCGCTGATGGTTTATTCCATGATGTACCTGTTTATTCTTCTAGTTATTTGTTGGAGAAACAATATGGCGACCTTCATTTAGATGGCATTATTTTAGCGATGAGCTCAGATAGCTCTGGCCCAAAAGAGCTATTAAAAGCGTCAGGTTGTAGCTTACCGATATTGAGCTTTAAACCGGGCGCTACAGTTAAAAAAATGTTTGAAGGCCACTTGTGTATTAATCACCTCTTTGCTTTTGATAAGGGTGATGAAGATAAGCGTTTATTGAATGCTGTGCTGGCTGATTTAAAAGCGTGTGATTTACCCATTACGTTTTATGGCGCGGGAAAGTTGGCAAGATACTTCTTTGAGATGGTGCCTGAACTGGCTTCATTATTAAGTGCTGTAGTGGATGATGATACTGCAAAACAAGGTACTGAATTTTGTACCCATAAGGTGCAGCCTGTAAGTGAGCTCTCTGATCAAGCGCAATCTATTTTTATTGCTTCAACTTTGTATCTGAAAACAGTCAAAATGACAAAGACGGTCAGTAAATTATTGCCAGCAGCTATTACATCTACACTGAATACCATCTTAAAGGGTATTGCTTTGGAGGATATTCCTCAAAGGGCATGGAGAGAACCGGAGTATAGTATTTACCCGGTTGATATCCCTGATATTACATTTCAACCTGAGATGGATTTGATTCTTATGGATGTGCCGCCTCGATTTCTAGGTATGATGCCCAATGGTTTGGGTTCAGTTCATAATATATTGAAGAAAACATCCATTAATTTTCAGACCGTTGACCTGGATTTGATTTTCTATCATCGCTTTCATTCCCATCGGATATTAGATGGAATGGAAGAGGTTTATACTCAAGATGGCTACAAAATGAGATCGGACCCTTGGGGAATGGATGCAGTAGAAGATGAGTGGCAAGCTAACCCGAAAGCTATGGCTTATTGGAAGGATGATTTAGATGAAGTCGTTAATGGTCTTGTCGCCGCAAACCCAAAAGTAGTTGGCTTTTCATTGCATGCGACCAATCTTGAGATGACTTCCGATTTGGTGGCGCGATTAAGAAAAGAATTGCCTGATCTGCTTGTGTTAGTGGGGGGCTACGACTGCGTTAACCCTGAAATGGGGCCTGTGCTGTTTACTGATTTTGACTACATGGTCATTTTTGAAGCCGAAGAGCAGCTACCGGGTTTAGTTGAAAAGCTTGCGGCGGGTAAGCGGCCTAAGAACTTGCCGGGAATCATTTCTAAGTTTGATCGACCTGAATTCCCTTTTATGCCTGCAGGCTTGGTTCAAGATCTTGATGGTTTGGATTTTCCTCATTATGAATGGGCAGACATTAACCTCTATCGGAACTTTAATGGTTATCAATTGACGCCAATAACCTTATCAAGAGGTTGTAAGTGGTCAAAGTGTACCTTCTGTGCCGAGCGCTTTGATTTTCGTAAGCGTTCTGCCGAGAATGTGGCTGACGAAATTGAATGGTTACGGAGCAAGGGTTGTACTTTATTTCACTTTAACGATAGTGACTTATCAGGAGACCCTGAAACCGTTCGGAAAATGTGTGTTGAAATTATTCGTAGAGGCATCACAGATATCTCTTTGGTGGGGCAGTTACGTGTTCAAAAAGGCTATACACCAGAATACTTCCAAATACTCTATGAAGCTGGATTTAAAAACCTTCGTTTTGGTATAGATGGCTGGTCTAAGAATACCCTAAAATTACATAAGAAAGGCTATACATTGGGGATGATTGAGGACGTATTAGAATATACAAAAGCGGCGGGAATTTACGTCACGATTAATCTGGTAATTGGTATTCCGCATGAAACAGAAGCGGACATCGATGAAACAGTTATCAACATGTTAAAGAATAAAGATAATTTTGACGCGATAGAGAATATCAATACTCTAATCTTGAGTACCGGTGGGCTTTATAGAGAAAATCCAGAGCTACATGGCATTCATTTTAGAAAAGACATTGAAGAGATTGATCGTTTACACCCCAAGATGATACCGCCAGATATATGGTATAGCGTTGAGCCTTATATTGACCAAGAGGTTAGAATGGCCCGCTTGATGCGAATAGTTGAAGCTGCTCATGATGCCGGAATTGGTATTGGTAACTATGCAAACTGGAAAGTTAAAAAGCTTGAAGCGGGTTAGTGTGCATTAGACCTTTGCCATATAAAGCGTATATGGGGGCTGTTTTTAAGGGCTAGGTACTTGTTACCCACTCATTAATAGTAAATTGTTCTTTTTGTAAGAGTGTATCAACTTTTATGTCTAGCTACAGCGGCATTTATTGAATGTTATTAAGTAAGTGTTTGAGTTGATTTATATTTTCATGATGAAGAAAGCCTTTTCGTTGTTCAGTAGTGGTGTTCCTTAAATCAATATCGCCATTCGAAATAGGTATGGCGATAAATATGCCCTGAAACTTTATTATGTTGTGGCCTTTTACATGATGCTTTGCAGCGATAGGTAAGTCATCAAAATTTAGTTGATCTATTTCTAAGGGTCGATTTATAAACTCTTCAATACGACTAGAAAATGGGCTTAGTAAGCACTCTTTCTGGCTATTAGCTAAGCCATAGCCAAATTCTTGCATAAAATCTTGCGGCAGCTTAGCAAATTTCTCATATGCTTCTTTCGTAAATTTTTCTTTATGAGAGTCTAGGTGGCCATGATGAAAGGTCGCGCTATCTTTATTAAAGACCTTTTGTGCTATCTCATTAGGATTACCCGAAATGTGTAGTTTTAGCAGCAGAGACCATATTAGTTTCTCTTGAGCTACTCTCGTGCCGCCTCCTTGTTCTCCCACTAACTCTTCAAATGAAACAGGTATAACATTCTTGAAGCTTAACCAGGGAATAAACGCCGATACACGGTCTCTAATGCTACCTAGCAGCCATGGGTCATCGATGAGCTTCATTAAGCGTTGCTCAAAGTTGAGGTGGTCTAAGTAACCTGAAAAAACTGTATTTCCCGCTTTGTGATAGTAATTCGCTTCAGAGACGACAATATCAAGCGGGTTACGGTAGATCATTAAAGTGGGCGTTTCAGCAAAGGGGTGGTTTCGTTGCGCAAAGTAGTGGTGTTTAGCGGATTCAAGTAGAAAGTCTTTCGCTTCAGTATGAGAATTTGTACCTTGAAGGCAATACCAGTTTTGAGGGTCTGGCTTGTCTGGGCAAGCCACACCAGCGTTATAGCCCAAAGCTTGGGCAAGTTCGTATATTAAGTGCGTGCCTGCCTTTGGTATTGAAATTAAAAATAAGGATTGAAGGCTTGAATGAATGCTGATGATGGGGGCTATGATCAAACAATTCTCAGCATTTAGATAATCTAAAAGTAAGGCTGAAATTCGTATTTTTTCATCACAGAATAAGATAGAAACGTCAGTGTTTGTATCTTCCGGCTTGATAGAGACACCCTGTGGTAGGGGTTCATTTAAATATGAGCTTTCTGCAAAAAAATGAACCTTCTTTATGTCAGTCGTACTTAACGTTTTTGATATTTGTTCAACAAAACTCATTGCCCGTTCATTAAATGGGCGGAGAGTAAACTCGGTGAAGCCTTGGTCAACAAGGTGGAGGCATTGATCAACATAAGCAGAGGCATTATTGGTGATGAAATAGATTTTGCGTTCGTTGTTCATTTATACCAACAGTCTATAAAATTAGTGTTTTTTTGGTTTCTTTAAAGCTCTTATTATAAAGTTCTATATCATCAGAGAAGTTAGCTTTATATTTTTGGTAGAGCGTGTCTATATTTTTTTCAGCTTGCTCTACCGTTAAAAACTGTTGTGACAAGCAGTCGGATAACACTTCGTTGACTTGATTGGCCGACGCCTCTGCAATATCCCAGATAGCGAGTGACATCGCTTCATCTTTAAAGCACGAGCGTTCTATTTGAGTGGATTGCTTCCAGTCATAACGTTTAAAATCATATTTGTCTGAGATCAAATTGCTCTTGTTAAATGCGAACGTAAACAGGTCCTGATCAGGGTAGTTATTATAGACTTCATTGTGATTAATAAGCTTATTAATTTTCTCTTGAAAGGGCGTATATTGTTTTTCGTCAAGGTCACTAAGTACGTCATAGCCAAGAGCATCAAATAGTTCATCAAATCCATAATCTCGCATTATCTGAAGGTGGTGATTGGTCAGACTGTTTTTCCAGTCATCTACAATACCTTTACCTTGGCGAAAGTTATGTTTATGGGTGCCACTTAAATTTAAATGACTCAAATTCTGCCATACGTTTGCAGCAAATTCTGGTGTTATTGATATGTTGCTAGCGTTTGCAATAGTCAGGATAGTGTCAACAGGTTTGTTGAGTAGGTCCTCCCAGCGCATAGTGTGATATTGATCCTGACACTCAATAAATTCAGTTAAGTAGGATTTTAAGTGTTGTACTAAACCTTCAAAGAAGTCTAAGTCAGTAAACTTATAAAGTGCTAGATCTTGCCTTAAATTATCGTTGTCTTTTTCTTCCGGAATGAATCGTTGGATATATTCACTGGTTAAGGCATTGATGGAAAATATAGATGAGTTAAGGGTGCCTGCCGGATTTCTGATGGATGTGAACTTTGTGTAGTCTGTGTATGCTGGCTCACTAAGCCATAAATTAGGGTGGCTATGTGAGTGTACTATTTCATCGTTATCAAGAATTTCACGCGGATGACGAATATTTAAAGTGAAGTCACCTAATCCTTTTACACCAATATACTTTCGTATTGCTGCTAGTTTAGGGTCTCGGGAGTCTAACCATTTTGGGCCCCCTGTAAGAAACTGGAAGGCGGGGTTGTATATTAAGTCATTTGTAATACCCAATTCTTGAAATTTTTGTTTGATACGTAGGCTTATAAAGTCTCCGAGGTGGTGGCTTAATGACTTAAATACGGTTTGTTTAAGAGTATATTTGCTTGGTGTTAATGGAACTAAATGTATTAACACGCTACATAATAGTGTGAACCCAGTACGTGGTGCGCTTACAACTAATGGACGTAATGGTTTTGCGTGCAAAATAAAAACCTCTTTTAATAATATCTATTAACAATATAACTTACATTAACCGTGCCAGAATTCAATTTAGTTGAAACAAAACTTGTATCGCAGTAGCTAATATTTGTTTTTTTTATTTTCCTGAGAAGTAAATATTCTGAATAGTTAAAAAATTGGCATCACCTGCGTTATTATGGATTATTAATTTAAAATTTTCTGCGGTGCTTGGATTATCTAATACCCATTCTTTCCATTCTCCTCCATATTGCCAAGAAACATTGTCTACTGATAATATTTGTACCCATGATTCACCAGATTTGAACATTATCTCAAAGTTAGAAGGGGAACGTGCAGGCACCTGATCTTGGCTTTGAATAAAAACTCGTTTGACTGTCAGCATTTTTTTGAAACTAAAAGAAAGATACTCTGGGTATCTTTGTGGACTTTGAGCGTGCCAGATACGTTTTGTTGGGCTCATTAATGCATTAGGGTTATGTTCAGCGGCGAGATTGGATGACGCTGAAACAATAGGGAATCCGGCTGGAAAATTTTCATCACCATCGAAAGCAGCGGAGAATACTGGAATGCCAGGTTTTACGGTAGTTTCTGATTTTATCGTTGGCCAATCACCTAATAATTTTATTTGTTTGGTTGACGTTGGTGTATCCTTGGTAAGGGCGGTTTGACCCTCGATAAACATGTCAGTCACATTATCGATAATGTTGTTGGTAGGGTGCCTTAGATCATTTTGCCAAGAAAATTCTCGTGAAGAGTTAATAACACTTTCAAAGCTAGGTACATAAAATACATTACTATGATTTTGTGAAAAGTCATGCGCTGCGGCAACTTGTGTAGACTTTGAATAAGTGTTCGCAACAAGCACATCTTCAGCGCTAAATGTACCCACTAATGGTACTGGAGAGACCGATAGAAATATTTTTACATCGCTTGAACCATATTTTTTAAGGAGACGATTAACTTCCTCTAGGCTATCAAGGCAATCATTATAATCTAGCACTCTGAGAGCGTATCGTTCTGGGTCTTTATCCATGATGAATTGGGGTAAGGTTGTATTTAAGTAGGTGTCGGTTTTATTGTCATACCATACTTCAATGAGTCCCAGAGTTAGGATTACTATTTGACAATCCTTTATTCTTTTAAGGTTTTCTGTGACGCCATTTCGGATTCTTGACACTTGTTTATGAGTGTCGCGAAACTTGTCAGTAGAGGAACTCGGATCATAATAAAAACCTTGGTTATCCTGAACGAAACTTGCTTCTGGTTGGGCTGGTGATGAAGGAAGTAGCCCCCAGCGTAACTCATTCTCGATAGATTTGATGTTGAAAATGTTAGGTAGCTCAGACATAGGTGGTGGGGCAAAGTTTTGATGACTCAAAACAGAAAAGCCTTTTGCGACTAATTTATTTTGTATATTTCGAGCGAAACAGGACCCGATACAAAAGATATCATCACCTAGAGTTATCTTTTGAGTACTAGTGGATGTAGCAAAAATTATGGCATTCTCAGCTCTCCCAACAAAACTTTTCCAACGCGATTGCTTATTGGTATTGTTAATTTGATGCCAGGCTTTTCGGCTTGAAATTTCTTTCATTATTTCTTCCTAAATTCAAACATATTTTGTTGACGGTGTGCTAATTTCTTGTTTTAAAGTGATTTTTAATGTTAGCTTGTATATGGTTTTTATTGTTCAAAACTAAATTTTTGGAAGAGAATTCTGTTTGCAGTTAAAACTATTAAGTAACTTAAAAAATAAGAAGTTGAAATGTGGAGCGTTAATTGCTTGAATTTTATGTGGCAATTGATCATATCGTAATCTTTGTTGTAATTCTAATTAAGAATAGTACTTATTGAAGAGTTTATTTGTGAATTAACTTTTTTTTAGGGATGGTTTGTTTCTGTATATTAACTGTTTAAATTTGAGGGAACTTAATGGGTAAGCAAGACTTTTATTTGAAAGACAGTCAAGTTGCTGAGAAATTTTCAAAAGATGTACTTAGTTGGAATCATGAAGATATTAGGCGTTTATCCCCTGAAGCTCGTCGTCATATATCAAGCGTTATTGCATCCTCGATTAATGGATTCTTTCATGAGGAAGAGCTTAAAGAAAATGTGTTGAGGCTTGCAAATACCTTGAGAGAAGAGGGGGTGGTTAGGCTCGACAAAATCTTAGAAAAAGAGTGTGTATCTGACATTTTAGCCTACTTTAAGATGCTGCCTTGTTTTAATGTGATTTACCATAATCATGTCGAAGATGATGGCGTTGGTAGGCTAGCATCAGGTGACGCTGATCAATTTCACTTCGGAAGTTATCCTTTTGGCTCTGTCATTCAGGCGCCTCATCTGATTAAATATTTTTCTTCAAATGACGTTTTACAAATTGTAGAGTCTTATTTAGGGGCTCCGGCGACTCTCCATTCTATTAATGTTTTCTGGTCTTTTCCTCAGAAAGAGAATAGCCCATTCGGACAAAGTTTTCATCGTGATAAAAGTCATGTTCGGTTTTGTACTTTATTTGTTTATCTCACTGATACTGATGATGAAAATGGTGTTCATGAATATATTAAGTTTAGCCATTGCCCAGACAAATTTAAAAAACAGGGCGTTACTAGTCTTCAAACAGGTTCAGGTGACGTTGACTTATTTAACTTACCAAATGATGGTTATGGGAATGATGGCTTATATTTGAAGCAGTTTAGTCAATATATTATTAGTTTAAAGGGGCAGGCAGGGCAGGCATTTATTGAAGATAATTACGGGATACATAGAGGGAAAATACCTGTAAATAAACCTAGATTAATAGCATGGGCAAGATATAGTATGCATGCTATTGCTCCAGAGCATGAGAAAGTATCCGTCAATGATTTACATACCTTGCCAGCGGACACTGAACGAGTTCGTTATGCGCTTCGTGCAATGGTCGATTTTTGATTTTTCTTAAATCTTACTTAATAGTTATTAATTGGTTTAAAAGTCTTTTTTACATTATCTAGATAAATATTTGTATTTGATCACACTAAAAATAATATTGGTTTTATATTGCTTTAGTTTTTTACTTTTTAGGTTTCTATCATGGGATTACTAGACCTTTTAATTATTACACCTGGCGGTAGGGAAAAGATCTACCAGGGTTTAGGGCAAACACTTACCGCTATAGAGCCGCCTTTGTGGTCTAGAATCATTGCCGGCTATTTATTGGATAGAAACCATACCCTGGAAATTGTAGATACCGAAGCCATGGAGTGGGGTAATGATCGAAGCGCAGAGTATGTTGCTGAAAAGAAACCTTGCCTAGTGGCGATGGTTGTTTTTGGTCATCAACCTTCAGCCTCTACGCAAATGATGGTGTCTGCAGGCGAGATTTGTGCCGCAATTAAGCATCGTTCTCCTGATCAAGACATTATTATTGTGGGTGGGCATGTATCCGCTTTACCTGAACTGACGCTTGGTGAAGAAGCTGTTGATTACGTTTGTGTTGGTGAAGGTCCTGTTACGCTAGATCTATTGTTGAAGTACAAAAAAGGCCAAATTGACTCATTAGATGACGTGAAAGGCTTAATGTGGAAAGAGGGCGGCTTACTTAAATCAAATGAGCGTGCCCCAATTATTAAAGACTTGGATGCTGACCTTCATGGCAATGTTTGGCACCTACTTCCGATGGAAAAATACCGCGCACACAATTGGCAATGCTTTGGTGAAATGGATAGTCGGCAGCCATACGCGTCTATTTATACTACGCTGGGTTGCCCCTATAAATGTGTCTTTTGTTGTATCAATGCGCCGTTCGACTCAAATCGATATCGATGTAGAAGTCCGGAAAGTGTTGTTGCAGAAATAGATTATTTGTATTCTGCTTATGGTGTAAAAACCTACAAAATTATTGATGAAATGTTTGTGCTTAAAGATCGTCATTATTTAGCTATATGTGAATTGTTGGCGGCAAAGCCTTATGCGGCTGAACTGAATATTTGGGCGTATGCGCGTGTCGATACAGTCAAAGAAGATACCTTGTCGTTAATGCGTAAAGCAGGCATACGCTGGTTGGCCCTAGGAATCGAATCGGGTAGTGAGTTGGTCCGTGACGGTGCAGAGAAGTCTTTTAGCTTGAGTGAAATTAAAGATATTGTTGCTGCGATTCAAAAGGCTGATATTAATGTGATTGGTAATTATATCTTTGGTCTTCCAGACGATACGTACGAAAGCATGCGGGAAACCTTGGATTTGGCAAAGGATCTAAATTGCGAATTTGCTAATTTCTATTCTGCTATGGCTTACCCTGGCTCTCCTTTATACGGCATTGCTAATATAAATAATTGGGCACTTCCAGAAAAGTGGAGCGGTTATTCTCAGCACAGTGTTGATTGCCAACCTCTGCCTACTGATACGCTTACATCTGCAGACGTTCTGGCATTCAGAGATCAGGCGTTTCATGAATATTTTGATAATCAATCTTACTTGAATATGATTGAAACACGGTTTGATATTGAGACTCGGCAGCATGTGGAATCAATGAGTACTACACGCTTATCCAGAAATATCTTAAAAGAACAGCAGGTATGAATGTTGACGGTGTTGTTAAAAGTACTGTTGAAGGTGTAGCTATTGAAGATGTGCCGGTACTAATACTATGCGGTGGTCTCGGTACACGTTTGCATTCAGTACTGCCTGAAGTACCTAAGGTACTCGCGCCTGTCGGTGATAAGTTATTTATAGACTATCTGTTCTCGTATTTAAAAAAACAGGGTGTCCGTCAAGTTATCTTGGCTTTAGGTCATAGGGCAGAGTGCGTAAAAGAGTATCTAAGCAATAGAAAATTAGATGAACTTAACATTACGATTGTTGTAGAGCCTCGACAGCTAG
>ENA-OSET01000417-OSET01000417.1-sediment-metagenome-genome-assembly--contig:-NODE-417-length-47914-cov-6.825156_pt1 | contig 47914 bp, 44 predicted proteins | sample MGYA00237882_ERZ534229 | MGnify/ENA primary metagenome ERZ534229 (study PRJEB26408, sample SAMN06266212) | sediment metagenome | isolation source: Hudson Canyon methane seep mesocosm | place: USA:Hudson...
TAGGTTTACATATTGCACAACAAAAATGTGTATTAGATGACGAACTCAACTCTGATTATTTACTTAATCGATTGAATTACCCTACTCCAAGACTATTGGTTGGCACTAGCCTAAGGCGAATAGCGAGTGCGTGTATTGATATTTCAGATGGATTGGTATCTGATATAAAACATATTCTTAAGGCCTCGCAATGTGGTGCAACAATACATGTTGATAAGTTGCCAATGTCACAAGCTTTAAAAGAATCAGTTAGTAACAGTCAAGCGATTGGTTATGCCTTGAGTGCAGGTGATGATTACGAGTTATTATTCACTGTAAGCGAAGAACAAAAAGGCTCTCTAGAGACGGCGTTAGCCAGTGCGAATGTTCATGCTACCTACATTGGTCAATTGAACGGTGCTGTAGGTAAGTTAGAATTGCGTCAAGACGAAAAACCTTACGAATATACTATAAATGGTTACCAACACTTCTAAATATTCTCAGTTGGGATGAATACGATCAAAAGGGCAAATTGTGGATAAGCAAATACGTAGTCGACTTAGCTTACTTAACCCTGTGCATTTTTTGGCTCTAGGGTTTGGCAGTGGTTTAGCTGCAAAAATGCCGGGTACATTTGGTACTTTGGCCGCTTTGCCTTTAGTGGTGCTGTTGTCGCATTTTTGCTAGTTTTTCTGTTTATTTAATTGTCACAATATTGGTTAGCTTGGTGGGCATATGGATCTGTGGCAAAACAGCTGAAGACATGGGCGTACATGACGACTCATCAATCGTTTGGGATGAGGTGGCTGGTATGCTTATAACTATGCTCGCAGTGCCGTTAAGCTGGCAAACCTTACTAATGGGTTTTGTGTTATTTCGTTTTTTTGATATTCTGAAACCTTGGCCAATTAGTTATCTAGACAAGCATGTGCATGGTGGCTTTGGCATTATGATTGATGATGTGTTGGCTGGGCTATTCGCTTTATTCATAATACATTTAGGATTAGCCTTAATTTAGTTTTGTATTACTGTCCTTTTATTGCTATCCCGTTTTACCCTTTAATTATCTAATGTTGTATGCTGGCATTGATAGAAAACTTTTCGTAGAAAGGGAAATCGATGTTGGATAAATTTCAAATTTTTATTTTGGTTATAGCATTTGTAGGCTGTAGCGATGGGGTGAGTGAAAAACAAAAACTCGCTGCAATTGAACAAGACAAAACTATTTTAGCTTTTTCTTGTGAAGGTTATGGAAGTCGCAGTACTCCATATGGTGATTTACAAAACAATATTTGGAATGCCCATTCAGCAGAAGATTTTAAATGGACCCAGTGTTTAGCCATGCGAACACTTGATGCCAAAACTCAGTATGGTTGGTACTAGCAATGGCCAAAAGAGGGCAGCAAAGTTTATGCGCAGCCACAAATCTCCCTAGGCAATAGCCCTTGGTTACAGCACAATCAGATTAAGACGGGTTATCCTATTTCTGTTAATCAATTAGCAAGGTTAGACATTGACTAAAGTGTGGATATCTTGACTGATGGCGAACTAAACCTTGCGACAACTTTATGGTTAACCCAGTCCGATACTATTCAGACACAGATCAATAAATCCAGTATTGCCGCCGAAGTCATGATTTGGACTTATGCCAGCGACGATTTTTATGCCGATCCAGCGGGTGAAAATGTAGGTGAGATTGTAATAAATGGCATCGAATGGGAAGTGTGGTTAGATCAAAACTGGCAGGATACCTCAGGTAAGAATGACAACAACTGGGTCTATTTGGCGTTTCGTACAAACCAACCACTGATGCTAATTAAATTTGATGCTGCACAAATGTTACGCCACGGCATTGCACAAAAGTTTATTCCATCCGATCTCTATATCGCTGATATTCAGCTAGGAACAGAAATCATGAGCGGTACAGGTCAAGTGTGGCTGAATCATTATAGTGTGGATGTGATTTCGGTTAACGATAGTTTATAGGTTACTAAGAGCATGCGCTGACGCTTACCGACTTCCGTAGCAGTTTTCACACAGAATCCTTTCTGTGCGACTTAGTCTTTGCCTACAGCAAAAAAAGTAAGCAAAATATGCCGCTCGCTCCTAAAGTTTTTAACCGCAAAAATGATTTTTTTTTGGGGCGTTTCGAATGTATCACTTCAAGCTCCACTCAAATGGCGTCCTTGCCATTTGGCCCAAGAATAAGCTACTTTTAGCTGAAACTTTAAAGTCGAAAGAGCAGTGGCGAAGCCACCAAAGGGGTATCGGCGATGCCGATGTTTTTGCTTTACCTCTCGCATGGATGTTGGAAGGTAGAATAACGCAGGAGCAATTATCGAGAGGGCACTTAGCGCAGCGCATGCTTTAACCTGCTGTAATATATCAAAAGCACACTTTGTGCCAATGGACTACACCGCTCTCGCGGTAGGGCTTCCCCTTTGATCTCGTAAATCTCCCCATCATTTGAGACCCACTTCTATGCTGAGTAAAGGGCATTTTCGTCCTTAATTCACTTGGGAGTATTATTATGACTCAGGTTAATGAAACCGTTAATCCATTACGTCAACGCATGATAGACGATATGAACATGCGTAAACTCAGCCCTAAAACCCAGATTGGCTATATTCGTGCGGTGGCAAGATTTGCCAAGTACCTCAAATACTCGCCTGCACAGGCTGCATCAGAAGAGTTGCGGCAATTTCAGATAGCATTAGCCGAGCAAGGTACGTCGAAAATCACCATTAATGCCACATTATCAGGATTGCAGTTTCTGTACTGTAAAACCCTCAATCGCCCCGATATTGTTGATAAATTAAGTGCGGTCCCTACGCCGCGTAAATTACCGCAGATATTGAGCTTGGAAGAAGTGGAACGTCCTGTGCGGAGCCGTATGCGGGGTGTTGTGGGGCTGGAGGTTAGAGACATCCGGCTACCCGATTAAGAGGCCCCCTCTGCCCCCTTATAGAAAAGGGACTCGGCCGGACCACGAACTAGCTAAACAAAACCAGCCCACCAAAACAGTGTAGCACGTGACGAAAACCCGCGACGGCGCATGATAATATAGAAATTGGGTAAACCAATGTGTTACGAAAGAACCATCGTAGACGTTTTTTCTTGCCTTCGTTCGTATATTCATTTCTCAGATCGCAAGCGGGCAAATAACGCCAAACCAAGAATGCAAAACGACAACTCCAATTCCGGCTAGATGCGCAATACGAAACCAAGGATTTCTCACCCACTGCCAGGATAGAAGCAAACCCACTTAAACAATTATCAATCCGACTACGACGAAGGCTACGCACAATACATGCGTCACAAGTATTGCATCAGCGGCAAGAGAATACTGCTCACTGGAGTCGATAGTGCCTCCTAGACATAACGCCTAAAGCAGCGGATTATCCGCTGCCTTTGTTTGTTAAGTTAACCAGCAACATAGTGGTTCCGGAATTTTTTATGTCACTACTATATATGGGTGATTAAGAGGAAATTCACAATAGTTCCAAGTATATCCACGTAATTACGCGAATAACTAAAGATTCCTTCATTGTATGGAACAGTAATTTTTACCACCAAGTTAAGCATGTTATACGGTAACTAACGTTCTTTTTTAGTCTGTCCGCTTGGGGTATTTGCAAATTGCAATGCATAAAGCAAATCACAATCTAAACAGCAAAAAAGGGGGATGCTTAAGTACTTGATAAGTCAGGGTTTTATTTATTCTTACATGTTGGCGCAAATATTGATGTGTATCATTGGAGTAAATCTTTTTTTTGTAATTAGGAGTTATTATGAATGTGAAACGAATCTTATGCGGTAGCCTTTTTTTGCCAATGGCATTAAACGTAAACGCTGGGCTTATTGATTTTGAGACAACAGCATCAGGTGGTGTACCTACAGATAATGGAACAATAGAATTTACGGATGCTTTTATCGCTGATGGAGTAACCGTACGTTTTGGTTTTGATAGTAATTTCGATGGCGTTTTAGACACTAAAGCTGTTTTTGAGGGCGCTGGGAATAGTGATGCTGGCAATGATACTGGTTTCTGGGGCGCTGGTGCCGCTAAGGATACTGCAGCTCCTGGTTATACTTCGTTGTTAGGTGATTTTTTCCTAAGGCAAAGTACTCCTTACGAACCTTTTGGTGTCTTTACCATTTTATATGAAGCAGATAACCCTGTTACTGCAGCGTCTGGTGAGATTTGGGACATTGATGGAGGTAGGGCAACTGAGAGATTCTTAGTTCAAGCCTTCAATGGGTCTAACTTGCTTGACTCAATTCAATCACCACTGGGCATCGACCACACTTTAGATGGTTCGCCATGGGCGTTCGGTTTTAATGGCCTAAGCGATATCACACAAATTAATATCACGTTTACTGGTAGTAAAACAGAAGGTATAGGCCTTGCTTTTAACAACTTTTCTCCCGTGGAAGACATCAGCCCACCAGTAAGTGTGCCGGAACCCTCTTCACTTGCCATTCTTGCCTTGGGAATGATTTGTTTAGCATCAGGTCGATTAAATTTGTAAATGAATTACTATTTTTACGATTACCAATCAAAAAGTGATGAAAGGTAATCATTTTGGAAATAAAATAAACTGAAATATTTAAAACTATCTTTAGTTAGCATATTCTTTACTGTCAACTGCATTATTAATGTAGCAAGTGCGGGGTTAATTTCAGTAGAAGATTCCACTAGTACAGTAGATAGCAATGGTTTTACCCAAGTAGCATTTAATGGTAATGGTGGTAAGGGACTCGGCGGAAATATCCAAGGTGATTATGGCGTTTCATTCGAACTAACTAATAATTTCAACTTCAGTGGTGGAGGGCTAATGATGGTTATTGGAGCTTGCGTAGGTAATGAGCTTAGTTTCCGTCTTGCTCCCGAGTATTAATATGTCGCAAAAACCGCACAAGGAAATAGTGTTGGCCAAAAGATAGCTGATTCAACTTTAGGAGAAGGTAAGTACCGGTCTGGATTTACTCCGAATCCTTTTGAGGTGAGTAATTTCGCGATTCAATTGGAGCAACCCGATACTCTGAGCTGCAGATAAGTGAATATCAATCACGAATCGGCAAAACTATTCCGAAGCTTTATTGAAAACTGAGTTAGCACTCCCTAAGCAAACTTTATTTCAGGTATCGATGCAGAGGCGTTAAAAGGTTCTCAAATTTATTCAATTGACACTACCAATGGCAATTCAAAACTAAAGCAACTGCCCTTACCTAACTTGCTGTTTACTGTCAAATTAGAATCTATGAGGGCCAGTAACTTTTGACTGATAGACAGCCCAAGACCAACATGCACGCCATTCTAATGTTCAGGCTTAGTAGCTTTGGGCGGCGTCCTTTTGTTGTAGACTACTGCAATAACTCAGAGAAGTTTGAATTAACTACTTAATGTCAAATAATAAGCTTCTACTTATCCTAGTATCAGGGGCATCACAATTTTATACTGTAAACCTTGTCCTGATTTACTTTTAACTGAAACATTACCTTTCAACGCTGCAGTAACAAGATTAAAGATGAGATGTGCGCCCAGTCCGCTGCCACCATTGTTACGTTTAGTCGTATAGAAAGGCTCGAATAACTTACTCAATTGATCTTCAGACATACCAGCTCCATCATCGGAATAGGTCAAAATCAACGTATCTTTAACTTCAATTTCCAGATACATATTACCCGGCGCAACATCCGAAAAAGCATGCAGTAATGAGTTGTGTATCAAATTGGTGATAATTTGCGAAAGTGCGCCTGGGTTAGATGTCATTTTTATGTTTTGTGGGCACACAACATTCAGTTTATGAATTGATTTTTTAAGCATCGGTGCAAGTGATAGGCAGACTTCATCTAAGTAGCCTTTTACGTCAAATTCCCGCACTGCATCTGAGCTTTGATCTACTGCGATTTGCTTAAAACTATTGATGAGTTCTGCTGCTTTATGCGTATTGGATTCAATGATTTGACAGGCATCCCCCACATCTTCTAGCAAGTTTTCCAAATCCCGTTTTTTGACATTATCGCTCTCCATTTTGCGTACGAAGGATTTATATTCATGTGCCAGACTAGTGATCCCTGTGACACAGATGCCAATCGGCGTATTGATTTCGTGAGCTATACCTGCCACAAGGCCTCCCAATGAAGCCATCTTCTCTTTTTGAACTAATTCGTTTTGAGCATTATCCAAGTCATCCATCGCTTTTTTGAGATCATTATGTTGCCTTTTGATAGTAGCTAAACTCATTTCTAATTCACTCTGAGACAGGCGCTGGGTAATAACGGTAGAAATCTGGGTCGCAACAAAACAAAGAATATCCAAATCTTTGTCTTCATATTCATAGTCTTTACTGTATTGTTGGATAATAACCAAGCCAGTAACTTCGCCAGCGTGAAACAATGGTGCCCCCATCCAACTTTCAGGAAGTGTTCCTTTAATAGCGGATATTTCACCCTTCTCGTGGAGTTGTATAATTTCATCACTTGACAACAAACATGGCTTTTTCTGTTTAATCACATAAGATGATATTCCCTGTCCAAGGGGCATTGTCTTGTTTTGAAGAAAACTACCATCCTTTTCATCAACAAAATAATCAAAAGTAATAGTTTGCATATCGGAGTCATACAAAAAAATGGCGACGTTTTCCGCGAATAAAATATCACGCATAATATCGTGTATTTTTGGATACAACTTTGCGAGTTTGGTGGAAGACGTTACCAACGAAGAAAGCGCTAACAGCGCGTGAATGACATTTTCTGCATGAGCTATATTTCGCATTAGATTATCGCTTTTTGTTACTAAAGTTCATCAGGCAATGTTAAGGCGCTATTTATGTCAATAAATTGATCAAGATTATTGATTAAAATATCAACTAACGTCGGATCGAAATGTTTGCCTTTTTCACTTTCAATGAGACTAATTACATCGTCTATTGGCCAAGCGCCTTTGTAGCAGCGTCTATGTAAAAGTGCGTCAAAAACATCAGCCAATGCAACAATTCTCGCGTATACATGAATCTCTTCACCAACCATTTTCCTCGGGTAACCCGACCCGTCATATTTCTCGTGGTGTTGTTGAGAAATAATAGCCGCCGCTTTCAATATCGGCCTCTCTGATCCTTTCAGAATGTCATACCCAATTTGTGTGTGCTGGCGCATGATTTCCATTTCTTGGTCCGTCAATTTCCCTGGCTTAAGCAGTATTTGGTCTGGCGTGGCAATTTTTCCAACGTCATGCATTGGTGATGCTTGTTTTAGAACTTCACATTCGACTTCATCTAATCCAAATTTCTTCGCAAGTAATTCGCTAAACTCAGCAATTCTACGAATATGATTGCCAGACTCTTTTGAACGAGACTCAACAGCATCCCCTAATCGAGAAATCAATTCTTCCTGAGTTTGAATAATCTCTCTGTTCAACAATAGATTGTCAAACGCAATTCCGATGCTATTGGAAAACACATTGAGCAGCTGAATATTGATATCTGTTAACGATTTAACGCCTTTTAAGTAAAGTAAACTGTCTTCTTTACTCTCGGAGGGAAAATATGCGATGTATGTATCTTGCTCGAATAAGCTTTTTCTCTCTCTCCTCGCTCTGTCTAGCAGTTTTAAGATATGTTCATCGATACTCCCTTCTCCAACACCACCATAGTGAGCAATGATTTTGTAATCATCTTTACTACATATTGTACCTGCACCTTTGTAAGCGCGAACAAATAACCCTTCTTCCTGGATATGCATTAGAGAAACAACTTGCTGCAGTATCCCATCAAAAAACTGTTTCAGGGTTTTCTTTTCCATGATGTCTGCAGTGGACCTGATCACCGATTGCAACCCTGTTCGATAGAGTTTTTCGTATTTATGTGAATCTTCTATTTTTACCAAGTCACGGTAGGCTCGCAATGCCGTAACTACGCTCGTAAACAGTTTTGTGCGGTCTAATTCTGTTTTTTGTTTATAGTCGTTAATGTCATAGCGCATTATTACTTCTTCTTCGGGTGCCTGACCCGGCTGCCCAGTGCGCAAGACAATGCGTACAAATTGATTATCAAGCTCATTACGTATCCAGTGAGCCAAGTTTAAGCCGGCATCGTCGGTTTCCATGACTACATCCAAAAACACAAGGGCAATGTCTTCAGTTTCGGATAATATGTTTTTAGCTTCTTGTGAGTTATATGCATTAAAGAAGACGAGCCGTCGGCCTTCTAATTCAAATCGTTTGAGGGCCATCTTTGTTATGGTATGAATATCCTCCTCATCATCAACTATCAATACCTTCCATGGCTTTAGCTCTTCATTGACGGACTGCGTTTTTAAAAGCGAAAATGGCATAGTGCGTTACCTCTCAGATACATTCCGAGACTATACGTAACGCCAACACTTATTAAAATTATCAATAAGTCTAATATTAGTAGTGAATAAAAAAACAAAGAAGAGACAGGGTTTAGTGTATAAGAAAAACAAACCGATCTAAGGGGTCACGATCTAACGATCTAAGGGGTCAGGTTCGTTGAAAGAATTTGACCCGCGGATCTTGATGGCTAAGGCCCCTTTCTCTAAACCGTAAATACTCTACAAATGCTAGGTTGATGAGGATCCCAGACCAAATTAGCAAACCTATGACCCTATCCGTAACCACCTCTTCACCAAAAATCACAACTACCGGGATAATAATCAGCCGTTGTGTGGCTGGACCTAATGCTGCAGCCATAGCGCGCATCATCCACAATCGGTGGTTTTGAATGTCTTTACGCATGACATATTTAATCGCTAAAAATAACGAGCCCAGTAAAACAATGCAGTAAGCAATAATGCCTGTGTATTTTAAGGTGCCACCGTAACTAGGAAAATATTGATTCATCCATAAGGCGCTAAAAACCACCGGTATTGCCGAAACAACCAATAATCGGCCTGAATATCGGTGAAACTTAGGGTAATTTGTACGAATGCTTGGCGCAAATTGAAAGGGGGACAATAAATTAAATATGATCCCAAAAACGATATGCACTACCACGGGCAATGGCATGGTTGAGTAGCTGCCTTGGGCATTTCCTTGGCTAATTTCACTCAATTGAAGGCTGCCTAAAGCGATGGATATCATGCCTAATAACAATAACAATAACAAAATACATGTTCGCCATGCTCTTAAGGTTGAAATCTTATTCATCTGCTTTCCTTTGTGTTGCAATTAATGCTAAATAAACCAAGAGTTTTTTAGGTTCGTCATTCTCTGAGCAAATATTGCATTATCTTTAGGTTGTATGTCGTCCATGCCTACGTTCTAGGACGAAAATTATTTTTTTAAGCTTTATAATCAGATGGTAGTAAACGAATAATAAAGAAAGTTATGAGTTGAGTATTCAACAAACGCACACCATAAGAGAGCGGCATGTCACCCATCACTGAGTCATTTAACCTTGTCACCTTTGCTTTGCTGATTGCGGCGCTGGGTCAAATAGTGTTTGTGTTATCCATGTTATTAACGCGGTTAAAAGTCGCGGCGGTTTATACGCCTTTAGTGATCTTTTTTATCGCCAGTGGTTGTTCTTATACCTTGCCAGCTCTGAATAACATTTGGCCTGAATTTACCATTTACGCCATATTTATTTCTTTACCCTGCTTTTCATTGCAGCCCGTTGCACTTTGGCTGTATGTGGTAGGTTTAACCTCACCCACCCGCTGGCAATTTTCATGGCGATATTGGCGACACTTTATTCCTGCATTTTTAGGCTTGTTGTTGTCTCTTTTTATTGTTGTTTTACCCGAATCAATCATAAAACCCATTTTCATTGATGGCCAAGATCCAACCAGCTCTATGGGCATATTTGTGGTCGTCGCTTTTTTTGTTTTATTACTCTTATTCTTAGTTCAGTCATCACTCTATTTGGTGTTTGTGGTTAAACGCTTACTGCGTTATCAACAGCAACTTAAATTGCTGTTTTCTTCTAACGAACAACGAGAATTATTCTGGGTGTTATGGTTAGTTTTGATTATTGCTGGCACATGGATAACCACCTTAGCCTATATCTTGCCAGTTATGATTAACGAGCATGCCCTATTTGGTGATGAAGTTATCGCAGCCTGTTACTTAGCTTTGGTATGGACGATTGGCCTATGGGGATTGCGCCAAAAACCTGGTTTTCATGGCCGCTATTTAACCGCAGATAATAATCAGCAACTTGAGCAATCTCTTGAAGAAGTTTTATTGCCCAGCAAGAAAAAATATCAAAAATCAGCGTTAGATTTAGCCCAGTCTGAACGAATAGCCAAAAAGTTAGAAGCGGCTATGCAAAACCAACAATTGTATTTACAGCCCGATTTATCTCTACCGTCACTTGCAAAGCAAATTCAGGTACCCGCTAATTATTTATCCCAAACATTAAATGAAAATCTCAAAGTGTCGTTTTTTGATTATGTTAATCACTGGCGAGTGGAACATGCAAAGGGGATATTAATGCAAGGAACACAGACTATTTTAGATATTGCCATGGACTCCGGCTTTAATGCTAAATCGTCATTTTATAAGGCGTTTAAACAAATGACTGGGCAAACACCTGGGCAATATGGAAAATAATTGATTAACCTTATGCGTCTTTCCCTGCTTTAAACGTTAGTCGTTTATTCCTTATCTACCTCTACCAAACATGCTAGAACAGCACTGCAATTATGCTTGTTTAAATAAAAAAAAGCAGCCACCTTCAGAGAGTGGTTGCATTAGAGGTGTATACCGACTACTCAATAAAACACAACAAAAGTGATAAAGCGCCTGACATTACTAATGCTATTAATTTAACTATGGAAAATATTTTTCACATAGTTTTTAATAAAAAGCATAAAGTCATATTCGTAGTATCGAAAAGGTTAATAAGATGAAAGAAAAACAATTTGATAAATGGCAAAAAATGAGAATGAAAGGAAAAAGGAGATTCATTTTAATCAATGGGCTTCTTTCATGGGGTGTACCAATGTTTGTGGTAATGACTTTTGTAGTAAATATGCCTAAAAATGGGGATCTGACATTTGGGCTGATTGCTATAAATGCACTTATTTGGACTTTGGGTGGTTTAGCTTTTGGGTATTTAACATGGACACTATCAGAGAAGAATTACCAAAAAGAACTAAAAAAAAGAGAAAGTGCATAACAAAGTTATCAACATCACCTCGTCAGCTACAGTAGTTAGTTACTTGCATTTTGAAGTGGAACCGCGCACTACCAACTCAGGTGTAAAGTTTTCATGTCTGGGTTCGTTGGTTTGAGTACGTAGTCGATTTTGAGTGATGTTACTAATCAGTAAGGCTGCAGCCGATGACCCGATTTGTTGGGTGGGTTGCGCGGCCGTGGTTAATTGCGGAATTGTTTGCCGAGAGAATGGGCTATCTTCAAAGCCTACAATTGATAGCTGATTAGGCACATCAAAACCTGCTAAGCGAGCACTTAAAAATACACCTGCAGCAATTTCATCATTACAGGCAAAAATGGCAGTGGGTTTATTTTCTAAGCCTAATAATTTTTCTGCACCACTTACACCAGAATCAAATGAATACCGACCCTCAACAATCCACTCTTTGTTGATTTCAAGTCCATGTAATTGCATTGCTTGAACATATCCTTCTTGGCGTTCAAGAGTAGATTTATGGTCTTTCTCACCACTGATAAAAGCTATTTTTTTATGCCCAAGAGAAATCAGATACTCAACGATAGAATGGGCGGCCTCGCGGTCATGTATGAATACACAAGACGTATTCTCAATTTGACTGTTATCTCCCGATACCAAACGCACAAATTGAATATCTAATCTGGCCAATTCTTCGATAAAAGTAGGGTTTTCAGAAAGAGGTGGGCTGACAATTAATCCGGATAACTGTGTGCGTTTCACCATATCTTGAATTTTAGTAATAATATCAAACTGATCTGACTCACATGGGTGAATTATGAGTTCATACCCCTTTCGACCGCACTCTTCTAAAATCCCTCTTTGCATATCAATAACGTAATAGGCGTTAGGGTTATCGTAAATAAAACCCAAGGCGAAAGATTTTGAACCGGCAAGGTTTCTGGCTGCGGTATTTGGCTGATAGTTTAACTCTGCAATTGCAGTATTTACTTTTTCTAATGTGTCAGGTTTAACAGTACCTTCGTGATTAATTACTCGGGAAACAGTTTTGAATGATACGCCTGCGTGTATAGCAACGTCTTTAATGGTGACTTTCATATCCCTGACTTTTTCCTTTTGTAAAAAAATAAATATTCAATCCGTTGGTATTATATACGAATAATTTTCAGACTAGGCAGAATATTGCTGAACACCAATAAAATAGCGCACTTAATCAATTGAAATGAATTTTAGGCCAAGCTCAAAAGCGCGCTTATTTGTTAAACCTTTGTGAATCTCACTTGCTTACAAGCAAATTGTATAGTAATTTTAACCAAACTGACAACGCTGTCATTGAGATTAAAAACAAAATAAAACAGCGTTATCACCAGAACATTTAGGTTACTAAACTGGATTAACGAACAAACAAGAAACTTGTGCCAACAAATCAATATTTACGCCGAGTTTATAAAAATAGGGCACAACCATGAAAAGTAGTCGCATAACTGCACTAACAAATAACATCTTTACACGAAGGTCTCTTGCTAGTTTGGCCTTATCCGCTGGCATGTTGATGGTTGGTTGTGATCAAATTACTGATGCTCCCTCAGCAACTGAATCCAACCTTTCAGTAGACAGCGCGGCAGAGCAAATTCAGATTAGTGTAGGCATTGAGAATAACTATGCAACTGAAGCATGCCCTAACGAAGCAGGTAGTTGTTATGTGGCCAACATAACCTTAACATTTCCTGAGCGTATGCCTAAAAATTGGCGCATTATGTTCAGTAATCTATCGCCTATAAACCAAGCCATAAGCAATGAACTTAGCCTTACGCACGTTAACGGTGATATGCATGAAATCAAACCCAAAATATCTAAACTTGATGCTAACACCCCGTATGAAATAAAGTTTTACGGCAATACGCCTTTGGTGTCTGAATCAGTTTTTTTCCCCAATTATTTACTGGTTACCGGTAACGGTGAAAATAGCGTCATTGCCTCAACAACTGAACGCCTAACAAAGGGCCATCAATTACCTAGGCCTCAGCACATAAAACCTTTCACAACCCCTGAACAAATGCTCAGAAGTGCGAATGATAAGGTTGCCATTGCAGATGTTTATGAACGTTACACTCGCTTTTCGTCAAGAATTCCACATTACTCACCAGCGGCTAAGTTGCGTATTATTCCCAAATTACATTCTGCCAACTGGTCGAAAAATCGCATTGAGTTAACCCAAGGTGTTCGACTTCCAGAATTAGCTGACTCACTCGATGGCGTGAACGCGGCTTTAATAAATGCAATAACCAAACGGTTTAGTCAAAATTCACTGCTAATAGACGCTCAAGGGTTAGCGATAGAAGTCAGTCTCCAGTCAAACTTGCCTGCTGAAGGTTATACTTTATTAATAAATAGCCAAGATATACAAATCACTTATGCTGACTCAGCAGGTTTGTATTATGCGATGATGTCAATTGCTCAACTGTACGATGCGAAAAGCAACTCATTGCCACAAGGCTTAGTGCAAGATCAACCGAGCATGAGCTTTCGTGGGTTACACATCGATGTATCGAGAAACTTTCGCAGTAAAGAATTTATTCTACAAACCTTAGATCAAATGTCGTATTACAAACTTAACAAACTACATTTGCATTTAGCCGATGATGAAGGCTGGCGCCTACAAATTGCATCGTTGCCTGAGTTAACCGACGTAGGTGCATTTAGGTGCTTCGATGAGTCTGAAAAAAACTGCCTGTTACCTCAACTTGCTGGCGGTGATGGTAAGTTAGCAGCCACACAACAAAACAGCGGCTTTTATAGCGTAGATGACTACATCGAAATATTGCATTATGCCCATGCTCGACAAATCGAAGTATTACCATCGTTAGATATGCCTGGGCACTCACGTGCTGCAATTGTGTCAATGAATGCAAGATATCAACGCCTAATGCTTGAGGAAAACCCAACAGCAGCAGAAAAATACTTCTTAACCGAGTCAGAAGATACAAGCGAGTACCGTTCAATACAGCATTATAACGACAACACTTTAAATCCTTGTTTAGACTCCACTTATACATTTGTAACAGAAGTGCTTAAACAGTTAAAAGAGATGCATATTGCAGCTGGCGTTCCACTTAAGCGATACCACATTGGTGGTGATGAAACCGCTGGCGCATGGACTAATTCACCAGCCTGTGAAACGCTTATTGCAGCCAACGACGAATTGACAGAAGCGAAACAACTAGGTTCTTATTTTATTGAAAAGGTTGCACATCAGGTCAGTGACTTAGGCATTATTCCAGCCAGCTGGAGTGATGGGTTGTCGCACGCAAATTTAGCTAACTTGCCTGCTAAGGTACAAGCAAACGCTTGGGAAACCCTGTATTCTGGTGGGCATAACAAAGTACATCAAATGATCAACGATAATTGGGATGTTGTTTTGTCGACTCCCGATGTGCTGTATTTTGATTTTCCCTATGAAGCAGATCCAATAGAGCCCGGGTATTACTGGGGTTCAAGAAATACCGATAGCTATCAAGTATTTCAATTTATGCCAAACAACTTACCGGTACATGCAGAAATTTGGACCGATAATTTTGGCAATAATTATGCAGCCACCGCCACTATCAATATTCAAAATGAACAACAAGTGCTGGGCATTCAAGCACAATTATGGGGTGAAACTGTACGTTCTGATGCTCAGGCAAATTATATGCTTTTCCCCCGTTTATTAGCTGTAGCTGAGCGTGCTTGGCACACACCAACATGGGCAGAGGATTACAAAACGGGTGTCAGTTACTCTGCCGAAACTGAGCATTTTGATAAAACACAAACCAAGGCAATGCATATTGATTGGCTTAACTTCAGCCATCTATTAAGCACAAAAGCTATGCCGCAATTGATAGCAGATGGAATAGTTCCAAGAGTGCCATTACCAGGCGCAATGGTGGAAGGAGGCAAGTTATTTATGCACACAACATTTAGTGGGTTACAGTTAGAATTTCAAATAAATGGTCAAGATTGGCAAGTGTTTACTACGCCAGTAAAGCTGCCAGAAGAGGCGATTACTCGTGTCAGGGCAACCGTTCCAAATGCATCAGTAAGCAGTCGCGATCAACCCGTAATCATGAGAGGACAATAGTTTGGAAAAAACCTACTTTTTAGGTATCGATGGCGGCGGAAGCAAATGCAAAGCGCGACTAGAAGATGCAGATGGAAATTTTTTAGGCGAATACGTTAGTGGCCCCGCTAATCCCATGCGTGATTACGAACTTGCTATGACATCTTTAAAAGACGTTATCGCGGGCGTTTTTGCTACGGCTAATTTAAATATCGATAATGCCGCAAACACTCATGCTGTGATGGGCCTAGCAGGCTTAAATATTCCCTGCTGTTTAACTAAGATGAGTCAGTGGCAACATCCATTTGCTACATTACAACTCACCACCGACTTACATATTGCTTGTGTGGGTGCCCATGAACGCACTTCTGGTGCAATTGTTATTATTGGAACCGGCTCATCTGGACTTGTGTGCGAAGAAGGTAGGCAACTGGAATATGGCGGACATGGCTTTTCGCTCGGTGACAAAGGCAGTGGTGCTTGGTTTGGCGCAGAGTCTATACGTTATGCACTTGAAACCATCGACAAGCTGCAGCCATCGAGTAGATTCACTGTCAAATTAATTGAATCCTTAGACTGCCAATCGGCACAAAATATTGTAGAGGTGTTTGCTCAAGCAAGCCCCGCTCAGTTTGCGCAATATGCACCGTTATTATTTGATTATGCAGATTTAAAAGATCCGGTTGCGGTGAAAATTGTAAAAGAAGGCTCTTTATACATTAATCAACTTTGCCAACAACTGTTACAGAAAAAGCCACAGGGTCTGAGTCTTATTGGTGGTTTATCTGACAAGGTAGCGCCTTGGTTAACGCCAGAGATACAAGCACAAATCACCCCAGCGTTAAATTCACCAGAAGTCGGCGCTGTATTAATTGCCCGTCAGCAACAAGCATTAGAAAAAAACAATCAGCACTCACACTTAAATAGCCAGCAGAAAACAGGCACCCCCATTCCGGATAATAAATAAGGCAACTTTATGCAAACGACAGCAGCAGGAAACAAGCAAAACAGTAGCTTTTTGCCGATGATGATCATTGGCGGATTGTTTTTTATTTTTGGTTTTATTACATGGCTAAACGGTGCGCTTGTTCCTTTTTTGCAAATTGTATGTGATCTAAACGAAATTCAGGCGATTTTAATTGCCTCAACCTTTTATTTTGCTTACGTAGTGATGGCTTTACCCATGGCCAAAGTAGTAGATGTAATAGGTTATCGAAAATCAATGTCGGTGGGGCTTGGCTTTATCTCATTGGGCTGTTTAGTGTATATCCCTGCTGCCCAAGCACAGTCTTTTGCTTTGTTTCTTGTGGCACAGTTCATTTTAGGTACAGGGTTAACTCTGCTACAAACCGCCTCTAATCCTTATATTGTTAAAATTGGCCCTGAAGAAACGGCAGCCGTTAGAATTTCAATTATGGGCATTCTTAATAAATTAGCGGGCGTGGTAGCGCCGATGATTTTTACTGCACTTGTATTAGGTGACTTTGGAGACGTTACGGCTAAATCTATCGCTGATTTAGCCGAAGCAGAGCGTGTTCTAAAAATCACCGCATTGGCTGATGGCCTGATTTACCCATACTTGTTTATGGCGTTAGCCCTAGCTATTCTTGCAGCGGCCATTTTGAAGTCGGGTTTGCCTGAGCTGAATTTAAACCAAGTAGACCAAAACAATGACCCGCAAGCAACATCTCAAAAGTCACTTATGGCCTTTCCGCATCTAATATTGGGCGCTGCGACTTTATTTGTCTATGTAGGTGTAGAGGTCATTGCCGGAGATACCATTGGTTTATTTGGCTCAAACTTAGGCGTTGCCAATGCCACTACCCTAACGTCTTTCACCATGGCATTTATGGTGATTGGTTATGTATTAGGGCTGATATTAATTCCAAGAGTGATGACTGAACGACATGCTTTGTTAGGTTCAGCCGTGCTTGGCATGATGTTATCTATAGCCGTGGTATTTTCATCTAGTACCGATACCTTCTTTTCTGAAATTTTATGGGGCTGGACAGGATTAGGGCTTGTACCCAATACCATCACCTTCATTGCCTTGTTAGGCTTTGCTAATGCCATTGTATGGCCAGCTATTTGGCCATTAGCATTAAAAGGTTTAGGCGAGCTTACAGCTAAAGGTTCTGCGTTGTTAATAATGGGTATAGCAGGTGGCGCGATTTTACCCCTGGTTTACGGTGCTTTATCTACCACCTTTGGAAGCCAGTCTGCTTATTGGATGATGTCGCCATGTTATTTGTTTATTCTTTATTACGCGCTTTTTGGTTGCAAAATCCCACCCAGATTAAACAACTAAGGAGTAGCCATTATGCAACAAGCAGCTCAACCACGAATAGATGCCATTGATATTTTACGAGGCTTGGCCTTGGCTTTGATGTTATTGGTAAATAACCCCGGCTCTTGGTCAGCGGTATATGCGCCTTTTTTACATGCCAGTTGGCATGGATTAACACCTACCGATTTGGTTTTTCCGTTCTTTTTATTCGTGGTGGGTGCTTCTATGGCCTGCTCACTCAAAGGCCAAATACAAAATTCAGGCATGCCATGGCTTTCGGTTTTCAAACGTGGGGCTTTATTATTTTTGATCGGTTTTGTGTTACAAATAGCTCCCTTCGACCAAGCCCCTGACACTTGGAGAATCATGGGCGTACTGCAGCGTATAGGCCTTTGTTTTGTGCTGGTTGCGACTATCATCGCAATAGTCAAAGAACGCTATTTGTTGCTTACCTGTGCACTAGTGTTACTCGCTTACTGGTTGTTATTTGCCACATCAGGAGAGCTACCCTACTCCATTGAAAATACTGTTGTTCGTCACTTTGATATGGCCATGCTCGGCAGTAACCATATGTGGCATGTTAGTGGACTACCTTTCGACCCTGAGGGTTTACTCAGCACCATTGGGGCAAGTGTAACGGTGTTAAGTGGTTATTTGATTTGCTCAAGTACATTACAAAATAAAAGTCATAAAAAACAAATAATAGACCTTATTTTGATTGGCTGTGCCTTGTTGGGGTTAGGTTTGCTTTGGTCAATTTGGCAGCCAATTAACAAAAGCTTATGGACTGGATCATTTGTATTGGTTTGCAGCGCAGCAGCTTGTTTATGCCTAGCGATAATCATCTGGTTATGGTCTGTATTACAAATAAAAACGGGGCTAAATGCCCTAAAGATATATGGCAGTAATCCTATTGTTATTTATGTGGCAGCTTGGTTATTTGCAGTATTTTTGCGTAGAGTTAACCTCACTTTTAACGAGCAGTCGAACTCAATTCAAGGTTGGGTATACGCCAGTTTTCAAACTGTGATGCCCGATAAACTTGCCTCGCTTGTGTATGCGTTGATATTTACTCTGATCTTCTATTTTATTGCTTTGATACTGTATAAAAAGCGCATATTTATTAAGCTTTAATAAACGACGAGGACTGATTTGCAACACATACAAACGATGGCGTCGACTAAGTTTGACGCCATTTTATTCGATAAAGACGGCACTATTTTTGATAGCGAACAAGTGTGTTGTGATGCATGGGTAACTACTGCAAAAGTTTTTGATGTCGATTTTACTGCCGATATGTTTAAAAAATTTATTGGTATCCCTACCCACGAATGTATAAAAATAGCCCATCAAAATTTTGGCTCTGCATTCCCCATGGAAACGTTCACCCAAGAAATAAGTCGTTACATAAGCGCACAAAAGAAACAAGGGTTACCTATCAAAAAAGGATTTGATCGTTTCTTTCGTTATATTCTTAAAAAAAACATACCTGTTGGCGTGGTGACATCTTCTGGTTATGACTCTGTTATTGAAAGCTTTCAGCAAACAAATTACATGCAATCCCTTGATGTATTGGTGACTTTTGACGACATCATTCATCCCAAACCGGCGCCAGATTGTTACTTGTTAGCGTGCCAAAAACTGTCGGTAGCACCAGAACGCGTGCTCGTATTTGAAGACTCTAACGCTGGCATCAAAGCCTCATTAGCGGCTGGCTGCCAAACAGTTGCCATTCCAGACATTGTCGATATTGAAACTGAATTGTTAGCGCGTTGCCATTACACTTTTTCCAGTTTTGATGAGGCATACCCAATACTTGGATAAATTCACTTTCTAATTAACTTCAATTCTGGTCAATAATGAAATCGCTATCTGTCGATTTGGTATTGCTCTCAAAAGTAGGCTATTGCCAACTAAACATACTAGAAACGTTCAATATCAAGTTCCTGAAAATATCCGCATTGACGCACTGTGTTAGTAACGTGTAAATTCAAGCATGAGCCAACACGAGCTCTACTGTCGACACACAGATTATAAAAATGGAGTGTATAAATTATTACTGATACTTCCTCTTCATTGAGACAGCGTTCCCAGCGCGATGCGCTTAACTTACTTTACGGTAATAATTCCGGCAGCCTTGTTGTTACCTTAAGCATTTGTTTAGCTTTAGTGTTTGGCTTTTCTGACAATCCAAATCAAACCCTTAAAATTTATTGGTTTATTTTCATGTGTGCGCTTTTTGCTTGGCGCTTTTGGGATATGCGGCATTGGCAAAAAAGTCTCAATGGGCATAAATATGATGCCGCTAGACCAATGTTGCGTTTTACCATTACTAGGTATTTAACCGCTATTGCATTGAGTGCTTATTCGGTAATGTTTTTTGATTCCATGGATGTAATTGAACTGGCCTGCACCATTGTAATTATGTCGTCTATGGCCGGCGGAGCTGCAACTGTGTTGGCGGCCGATAAGGGGCTTTCTCTTAGTTATGCATTTATTTTACTCACTCCAATATCCGTACTTTGTTTAATTTCGGATGTGGATTATCAAATTATTTTTGGTGTATTGGGGCTTATTTTTGTAGCTGTAATGTTTTCTTCCGCCAAACGTTCTTCTGAGTTTACTGCAGAATCTATATTGATAAAAAACCAACATGCGGATCTGTTAGAGCAAATGAAACTAAAAAATCTAGAAGTTTCAGAAGTAAATGCAAACCTTGAAGCAAAAGTAAAAAAACGAACCGAGCAAATACTTGAACTATCTAGTATCGACCCTCTGACTAAACTGTTTAATCGCAATGCGTTTTCTGAAAACCTTAAATTATTGATTGATTCGAGCAAACTGCGGGATACCAAATTGGCAGTGTTGTTTATTGATCTTGACGGCTTCAAAAGTATCAATGATTCCCATGGTCATGCCATAGGAGACAAAGTATTAGTAGAAACGGCAAAAAGGTTAAGTTCTCAAGCCGAAAAGCAGCACTGTTTATGCCGTTGGGGAGGGGATGAGTTTTTAATTGCCCTACAAGATAGTGAAGTTGAAAGTGCGCGAGAGTTTGCTAAGCAACTCATTATGGTGCTGTCTCAACCCATAGAGATTGAGCATCATATGCTGACAGTTGGTGCGACAATAGGTATTGCTATGTACCCCGAACATGGCACCAATGAAGTACAGCTGATCACTCTTGCCGATACCGCTATGTATGTACAAAAACAAACGACTAAGTCTGATGTATGTGTATTTACCGAGCAAATGCGCGATACATTACACAGACAAATAAAGTTAAAGGAAGGATTAGCCCAAGCTCTCAAGAATGAAGAGTTCTATATGGTGTTTCAACCTGTCATTGATAGTAAATCCGCTGAGGTGGGGTTTTGCGAGGCACTGTTGCGCTGGGATCTAAATGGCGAACCCATTTCACCCACTGAGTTTATCCCTGTTGCAGAACAACACGGTCTCATTCACTCAATTGGCGCATGGGTATTACACCAATCATGCCAGCTAGCAGCGAATTGGTCTTTTGACAAAACAGTTGATTTATCAGTCAATGTATCCGTTGCACAATTGATGCATGGTGATTTAGTTTCAGTGGTAGAAAGTGCATTACACAGCTCTGGTTTCGCTGCTAAAAATTTACATATTGAGATCACAGAGTCGATTTTCGCTGAAGATATCGACTATGTACTTGAACAAATGAATGCCTTACAAGAACTGGATATTAAAGTATCTGTTGACGATTTTGGCACAGGTTTTTCTTCTCTCGCCTTGTTGCAATCACTATCTGCGGATGTCGTGAAAATTGATAGAAGCTTTATTCACACTATCGATAAAGGTGGAAAAGCGATTATTCAGGCAACCCAATATATGGCCAACGAATTGGGCTACAGCGTGGTGGCAGAAGGAGTAGAAACCAAAGTACAAGCAGATACGTTATCTGCAATGGGGATTGAAAGCTTACAGGGTTTCTATTTTAGCAAACCCATGAAGGTTGATGAATTGGCCGCTTGGCATAAGGCATTTAAAAATAAGGAGATATCCCCTAAGGACGACCTCGCGGCAGATTAACTAGCAAATGTAGCTTGAGCAGTTAGTTTCTTCTTAATAGACACTGAAAATACTAGATATGTGAACTAGTGATAAAGATTTCAGTTGTTTGTAGCGTAAGATCAGCTTTTAGATTAATAAGGGATTTATTGTGAGCTGGGTTTTCTTTACGCTGGGTGCTGTGGTGATGCAAACGTTTCGTAACGCTTTGCAGAGTAAGTTAAGTGCACATATGAGCACTTCTGGTGTGACCTTATCGCGCTTTTTATTTGCGCCTCCTATTGCATTGATATACCTATTGTTGCTTTACACTTTTTCAAACCAGGTTATTCCGGAGTTCTCTTCTCAATTTATATTCTATGTTTTGCTCGCCTCTGTGATGCAAATTTTTGCGACTTCGTTAATGGTGATTTTGTTTAAACAAAAGAACTTTGCAATAGGCGCAGGACTGGCTAAAAGTGAAGCATTAGTAGCGGGCGTGTTAGGGACTTTATTCTTTGGGAGCCAACTTAATCTATTTGGTTGGGTAGGTATTTTGATTGGTGCAGCGGCGATATTTGTGTTGTCCGGTGGCGGCAGAAAAGGGCAACTTAGTCTTACAACGGTGATTATAGGTTTGGCCTGTGGCAGCTGTTTTGCGCTTACGTCTTTATACGTAAGAGAGGCGAGTCACTTGCTGAATGTGCCTTTTCCGCACAGTGCAGCTTGGGTATTGCTTTGGGTGTTGTGTATTCAAACAAGCTTACTGGTGAGTTATATCGCGGTAAAAGACAGAAGTACTTTTACCTCACTTAAAAACAACGCAAAGATGACCTTTGCAACCAGTGCAACCAGTTGTTTCGGTTCTATTTGTTGGTTTAGTGCAATGGCTTTACAGCATGTTGCTTATGTCAAAACGTTAGGCCAAATAGAGGTATTGTTTACCATATTAATCGCTACTTTCTGGCTTAAAAATAAGGTCAAACAACACGAAATCATTGGCCTACTACTTATCGCCGCTGCGGCTATTTTGGTGATGTGGGCATAATGGTCAAAGCCAAATGAGTACCGCAAGTTATCAAGTGCCTGCTCAGGCACATCAAGTAGAGTTAGAAATTAAACGCAGCAAATTTTTAACTTTTGCTGCACCAGCGGTTAATCGGCAAGAGGCAGACGATTTTATCCGCTCTTTGCGCGGGCAACACCCTCAAGCGAATCATGTATGTTGTGCCTATATTGCTGGCGCGCCTAATACTACCATTCGTTCAATGAGTGACGACGGAGAGCCCAGCGGAACCGCAGGTATGCCGATGTTAAAAGTACTCGAATATAGTGGGTATGGTGACATAGTGGTGGCAGTAGTGCGCTACTTTGGTGGCACTAAGCTTGGCACAGGCGGATTACAACGCGCATATTCAGATGCCGTGTCTTTGGTGCTCACAGATTTACCAATCAAGCTTAAAGTGGCACGCACCACCTTACAATTAACCTACGACTATTCCTATGACGGCAGTATTTCACGATTGTTAGAACGTTATGATGTTGAGGGAATAGTCCCGAATTATGCTCAGCAAGTCACTCTGATGCTTGCAATAGCGAGTAACGAACTGAGCACATTTAAGACTGAAGCCACCAATATTACTGCGGGTAATATTCAGGTTTTATTACCAGACGCAGATTGATTTTTTTACATTTCGACAATTAATCCGGCTTCAGGATCCACCTTGCCTTCGCACACATCTTGATAAACGTCGGCCAACCCATTCAGCCCGTTAAGCTGGGTCAACCTCAACCAGCTAGCACTTCTTTGGATTGTAGATTGCATAAACGCAGTGGTTTTTTGCTCAAATACTTCAGGCCCCCAATCTTTAAGACGTTTTTGAATATGGCTAGGCGCAAAAAACATTTCGCTTCGCTGCTGAATAAAGTCAGGACCCATACCGCCTTCTTCCCAGTTAGTAAAACCCACATTTGAACAAAACTTCATGTTGTCGCCAAGGTGTTTATGTAGTCGACCTAACACATCACCATTGCCTGACATATCCACTATAACCGTTGGCTTAGATGCGTCGATTTCTGTCAGGTTGTCATAGGTCACTGTACTGTTGTATACACCTAACCTGTTGACCATTTCTAGATTTCGGCTCGATGTCACACCTATACTTGTAGGTGCATTTTTGTCATCCGCCAAAGCGTAAGCTAGACCAATACTGGTTTTACTTGATGCACTGATCACCACAACTTGCTCAGCGCCAAACCAGTTTCTGTCTTGCAAGTTGTCATACAAACAATAGGAAGTAAGGTGTAACGGAAACAACAACATCCGAAAATCGTCCATGGCCTTATTGTAATGTGGCTCTGCCAAAACTCTACGATAGGCGTTATACCCTGAAGGCAAAGGGGCGCGATGCTCAGCGCCATCAATCCAGCGTAATGTATTGATATGAGTAGGGGTCATTTTAAGATAGCTAGCTGGCGAAAAATAACCAAATAACCGCTCGCCTACCAGCACGCCTTCGGCATTAGACGCCACCACATCGGCAAAACCCCATACGGGTAACACCCCCCAATTATTAACGTCATCACCTGTGGGCGGAAAAAACTGCCAGTAACCAAACTGATCACCCACCACTGCATAAGTAATGTTGTTAGCGGTAAACGCAAACCTGTCAATTTTAACTAATACTTCGCCTTCAGCAATGTCACTCTCAGATAAACTGGTTGCCACTACACGATTGGTTAGGTAGTTGTCTTTACGGATTTGAAATTCGCTCATCATCTTCTCCTTACTTGGCAGTGGCTTGTGTTTGCGCTAAATATTGCTGAAGTTTGTCCATGGCTGGTTGCGCATTTGCCCGTAAGCGTTTCACTATGGCTTGTTTTTCGGCGTCGTCTTCTTTAACACTGCGCATCAACTGGCTAAATCCATCTAGCCTATTGTCTAATAGCCATTTACGTAGATTTTCATCTTGCGACCAAATATATTGGTTCATCATAAAAGCCGCAGTTAAACGTAACCAATCAATTAACGTGTTGGGTAAAGGCACCACGTTACATATTTGATTTTTAGCGGCTTCTGGGTAAGCCAATTCAATATGCGCGATAAAGGCAGCGCTGAAAACAGGTTGATATGAACGTACAGTTTGTGGCGTGATGATATCGCCTTCAAACACAGGTTTAATCGTTAAGTTGGTTAATGCACTGGCTGAACAGTCAATATGTAAGTGTCCGGTACTGGTAGGGATAGAACCTTGCTCTAATACAATTTGATGACTCTCAATGTTGGTGACTCGACCCATTCTCACGATATTTTTTACTTTGCGTAATTCAGTCAACTCCATTTGGCTAATGGTTGCCCCATGAAACATTGTTGGTTGAACATCAGTATCAATTCTTAAGAACACTCCGGCTTTTTCTAACCGGTCAAACATGTCTTCAATTGATTCAGAGTCGGCTATGGCTTCCATTTGTGAAGCTTGAGCACCAATTGCATCTACAAAAAATTCTTCTGTCGGTTGGGTGTTTTTACGATCAATTAACCACGCATCTCGGGGCATAATCCATTGAATGTCGTCAGGGTTTACATTGTTTTCCAGTAACCACAAAATGGCATCGATGCCGGTTTTTCCTCCGCCTACAATCACATAACCAGCAGGCGGTTTTGTCACTTTAGGCAGATCATTTAGCGGCATAAATTGAATATCAGTAGCAACAGTAAAATTTGGTGTATGGGTAGAAGGCACATTGGTATTTAAATAGGTAGCATCAACGGTTTTTTTGTTCACTTTGACTTGATGAGACTCACCCGTAAGAGACGAAACAAACTTTCCATCACCTTTGTAATCACACATTGGAAAGTATTTCACTCGCCCGCTAGGTAAAAATTGTTCGTGCATCACATCGTCAAAATAGGCGCTAACTTCAGCACCCGAAGCCAATTCATTCAGCCCTTTATTTAAACCAACCTGATCGATACTGCCTTTACTTAACTCACGAGAACTCACACCATAAAAAGAAGAGGGTTGATGAAGTGTGACAAAAGGATAAGCCACATTCCAATGCCCACCAGGCTTATGAAAACGGTCAACAATAACAATATTCGCGTCACTTTCTGTTAATAAAATATCGGCAAATGCCATACCCACTGCACCGCTACCAACAATTAAATAATCTGTTTCATGAGTATGTGTCGTCATTTTTTTAATCCTCGTTATGAATGAATTGTTATGCCGTACAAACGAAAAACGAAAAAGCACGTTGAACATAACAGCGTTATAGTTAATCATAACACTGTTATGCTGGTCAACTATTAATCCTTAAGCATTGGTTAAATAATCATCATTATGAACGACGCTAAAAGTAAGATTTTACAAGCTGCATCTGAATTATTCCTCGAAGGAGGCACGCCAGCGCTTAGCGTTAGAGCGATATCCAAACGTGCTGGTGTATCGACTATTGGCATATACAGTCATTTCAACGGCAAACAAGGCATTTTAGACGAACTCTATATAGAGGGGTTTGAGAAAGTGTTTAGTGAAATAGATATTATTGATACTAAACACTCTCCTCGCGAAGTCATTTTGCAAGGTGTAAAAGGTTACTTAAAAGTGGCAGATCAATATGAAGCACATTACAGGCTAATTTTTGGTGAAAGTGACTCGGGTTATGCTCCTTCTGAGGAAGCGCGTGTCATGGCTGAAAAGGCCTTTTCAAAGCTGGTTGATATCAGCTCTCTTATTCTTCCGGTAGAAACAGAAGCTGCGAAAAAACAACGTTTTGCATTAGAAATATGGGCGTTAGTGCATGGTTATGTCAGTTTAAAACATCACGCCATAGCCACTTTAATCAATCCTTTGGAATGGAACGAATTAGCATTAAGCGCGGTAGCAACACATATTGATGCCGTCATTTCCAAGTACGCTTTATCCATTCCCAGATAAACCTTTAGCTGGCGTCAAAGTCATTGAGTAAAATGTGTTACTTAGGCAATACTGTTAATCGGTTTACTGTAAAAAGAGTGGGTCTAATATAGAGAACAGTTAGGCTAGGCGCAATGCCGGTAAAAGAAGTGTCTGATGTTGCGGTTGAAAACGGGGACTAGACACATAAACGGTGAGCAAAGCTGATATCTCTATCAAGCTTAGCTCACGCTGTTTAGTTATCTGCATATTGCTGGCCTATAACCTAACCAATAATTCCTGATAATTAACGTTACTTTTTGCCGCCATGTATTGCGCTGTTTTTTCTGCATCATTGGCCAGAGCAAAATTCACTGGATTTTGACCATTACAAACTAAACTATTGGCTATTTTTTTAATACCGATGCCGCTGTCTTTTACTGCGTCATTCACTTTAGATAAGTTGTCACTTTTTATCGCTTCACATACTTCTACCAATTTACTTTCTACAACTGGGTCTATATTGCTTGCTTGTGCGCTGCCAGCTAAAAGAATGCCTGCTGTTAAGATAGTGCTAATAATTACTTTTTTCATGATAAGTCTCTCTATGTTTGTTCGTTGCGTTTAAATTTGAGTACACCCATAGAGTAGGGATAAAAGTGGATATTGAAGGGACGAAACCGGTAAATCACGGTGAAACTAGATGAAGCGTTGAAACAGATAATTAGCGCGATAGTCCGGCGCTAAACATCTGCTTTTCGTCGTATTTTGTGATTTTTTGTTACATTTACCGTAAATGCATAGACTAAAAAACATTCCTCCGACATTCAAAATCACCAAGATATTGAGTTCGCCAGTGGTAAAGTTGTTACTGGCGAACTGTGTTTTTGCCTTTACTCTTGCATATAATCTTGAGGAAGCTCTTTAATCGCAGCCACCCCAGAATCTATGGCTGCTTGGGCCACTGCCCTTGCCACACGCTTTAAAAGTCGTGGGTCCATGGGTTTAGGAATAATGTAATCTTTACCAAATTTAAGACTAGCAATATTACTCGCCGCTAAGACCTCTTTAGAAACAGGCTCTTTAGCGATACTGCGAATCGCATCAACCGCCGCTATTTTCATTTCATCGTTAATCTTTGAGGCACGAACATCCAAAGCGCCGCGAAAGATAAAGGGGAAACACAACACGTTATTAACTTGGTTAGGATAATCAGACCGCCCTGTAGCCATAATTAAATCATCACGTACTTTATGGGCTAACTCAGGTTTAATTTCTGGTTCAGGGTTTGAACAAGCAAAAACCACCGGATTGGGCGCCATTAATTTCAGCGCTTCTGGTGGTAATAAATTGGGTCCAGATACCCCAACAAATACATCGGCACAATCTAGAGCATCTTCTAAGGTGCGTTTGTCAGTGTTATTAGCAAATAACTTTTTGTGGATAGTAAGATCTTCACGGCGTGTATGGATCACGCCCTTTCTATCAAGCATGTAGATACGTTCACGTTTAGCGCCACATTTAACTAATAGCTCCATACAAGCAGTTGCCGCAGCTCCAGCACCTAAACACACAATAGTGGCGTCACTAATATTTTTGCCTTGAATTTCCAACGCGTTCAACATGCCAGCGGCGGTCACTATAGCAGTGCCATGTTGGTCATCATGAAAAACAGGGATGGAGCAGCGCTTAATAAGCTCTTGTTCAATTTCAAAACATTCAGGGGCTTTAATATCTTCTAGATTAATCCCGCCGAAAGTATCAGCAATACTCGCCACAGTATTAATAAATTCTTCGGTTGTTGTATGTTTCACTTCGATGTCAATAGAATCGATATTGGCAAAGCGTTTAAATAATAAAGCTTTGCCTTCCATCACGGGTTTAGATGCCAAAGGACCCAAATCACCCAATCCTAAAATGGCTGTACCGTTTGAAATAACCGCAACTAAGTTTCCTTTACCCGTATATTTATAAGCAGCGTCAGGATCGGCGGCAATTTCGCGAACTGGTTCAGCCACACCAGGGCTGTATGCCAGTGCTAAGTCGGTAACAGTTTCGGCAGGCTTAGTAAGCTCAATGCTAATTTTTCCGGGTACAGGTTTAGCATGGTAATCAAGAGCTTGTTGGCGAAAATCAGACATCTTGGTGTCAATCCTTAGTATAGGGTTAGTAAGATTAAAGGTGCAGTTCTATATCCCAAAAGAGAAAATATCTCTTATTGTCTATGCCTGTCTTGTGTATCCATATAGTGTTATTTAAAAGGCTTTAGGCACCTTTATGCATGAATGTAACATAGGCAGCAAAACGAACACATCAGATTTGAGTAGTTGTTTATTTATTTGATATAACTAAAACTGATACCACCTCTGAAACCATACAGACTAACTTACAGTTTGATAAAAATATTTGACTCTTTTTACTCGTATTTAGCTGTTTTGAAATCAGATCCGTCACTTTAGCCCAACACAACCCAATAAAGTTCGGCTCCCGCGCTGGCTTAACTACTACTTTAGTAAGAGATAATAATATTTTTCAAAGAAGATAACTAAATGATTAGTCACATCAGATAGGCGTATGAGGTGTTGATGAGTTTTGAATGTTTTTTAGTAGGCACAAAAAAAGGCGCTAAAATAGCGCCTTTTTGGTGTCTTTTCAGACAACAAACAGTTTTAGCTTTTCTTAAGACCAGCAAAACGTTTGTTGAATTTATCAACACGACCACCAGTATCAACGTTACGTTGCTTACCAGTATAAAACGGGTGACAAGCAGAACATACGTCTAAGTTGATGTCTTTTTTCAAAGTAGAACGTACTTTGATAATGTTTCCGCAAGAACAGTTTGCAGTCATTTCTTGATAATCAGGATGGATATCTTGTTTCATGGGTTACCTCTTCGTCAGGCCGCATCGCTATTCAACCCGAAGTTGAACACCATACGAAAATTAAATTAAAAAGCTTTGTGGCTTGCCGCAAAGTGGCGCGCATATTAATGTAACGGGCTTGGGCGATCAAGGCTTTTGTTGGATTTATCGCCATTAACTCTATTTCATTGAAGGTTTTGTAGTATCTAAATGGTCATAATCCGTGTTGCTCTGTCTATTCCTAAACGCCAGCTATTTGATTATCTATATGAAGGCCCAGCGTTAGCCCCTGGTGTACGTGTGGCTGTCTCTTTTGGCCCTCGTAAGCTCATAGGTGTAGTGTGGGAAACCAGCGACAAATCAGAATGGGATGTCAGTAAACTAAAATCGATTGAAGCGGTCTTGGATGACGAGCCAATATTCAACCCTACCTTATTAAAACTATGCGGCTGGTTGGCACAATATTACAAACATCCTATCGGTGACGTAGTGCAAACTGCTATGCCAGTAGCGCTACGCAAGGGTGAATCAAGCCAAGCAAAACCAATTGAATATTGGACGTTAAGTAATGTCGGCCAGTCTACAGACTTAAGCAGTTTGTCCCGCGCACCTAAACAACGCGCTTTGTTGACATTACTCCAGGAAAAAGATTTACTTAAGTCAAAAGCTAAGTCCGACTTTGGCGCCGCTGCGGTTAAAGGGTTAACCGAAAAAGAATTGATTACGTCGATAGAAAAGCGCCCTTCCAAAGAATCAACATGGCAACAAGATTTACTGATCCAAGACAAACCCATCGCCAATGTTGAACAAGCCATCGCCATAAGTTGCATCGAAGCCAAGCTCAATCAATACAGCTGTTTTTTGTTAGATGGCATTACTGGCAGTGGTAAAACAGAGGTGTATCTACAAGCCATTGAGCAGGTACTCAATCAAGGTAAACAGGTACTAATATTAGTGCCCGAAATTGGTCTGACACCACAAACGGTGCACAGATTTAAATATCGCTTTGGTATTGATGTAGGCATATTGCATTCTGGGCTAAATAACAATGAACGCCTACAAGTATGGCAACAAAGCGCCAGTGGTCAGTTGGGCATCATTATTGGCACCCGTTCCGCCATTTTTACCCCCATGCTTAAACCCGGTTTACTGATTGTTGATGAAGAACATGACGCTTCGTATAAACAACAAGACGGTTTACGTTATCACGCCCGAGATTTAGCTGTGATGCGCGCCCACGAAGAAAACATTCCTTTGGTGCTGGGTTCTGCCACCCCTGCCCTTGAAACCCTGAACAATGCACTGAACGGAAAATATCAACACCTTAAGTTACATGAACGAGCAGGCAATGCCTCACTTGCCACTCAGCATGTATTTGATATTCGTCAGCAACAACTGAAGTTTGGTGTGGCTCAGGGCATGTTGGATCGCATGAGCCAACATTTACAGCAAGGCAGTCAGGTGATGCTGTTTATTAACCGCCGAGGGTATGCGCCAGCTCTGATGTGTCATCAATGTGGTTTTGTTGAACACTGTAAGCGATGTGACAACCCTTATACCGTTCACAAACAACTATTTAAATTGCAGTGCCACCATTGTGGTAGTGCTAAGACTATCCCTAAAAACTGTCAGCAATGTCAATCCAATGAACTGACCTCTATGGGTGTCGGCACAGAACAACTAGAACAAGGACTCGCCAGCCATTTTCCGCAGTACAGTAGCATTCGCATTGATAGTGATAGCGCAAGAGGCAAAAACAAGCTGGATAAGATGCTCAGCAGCATTAACAACAATGAACATCAGATCTTAATTGGTACACAGATTTTGTCTAAAGGTCACCATTTTCCAAATGTCACTTTGGTACTGATTCTAGACCTAGACGGCGCATTGTTTAGTGCCGACTACCGAGCAGCAGAACATTTAGCGCAACTTATCACGCAACTTGCTGGGCGTGCTGGGCGCGCAGAAAAACCCGGTGAAATGTGGTTACAAACCCACGATCCTGGTCATCCGTTGTTACAGGACTTGATCAATAATGGTTATGCCCATTTTGCACAATATGCTTTGCTGGAAAGACAACACGCCAATCTTCCCCCCTATAGTTTTCAAGCACTGTTTAAAGCACAAGCCCTCAGTGCCCGCGATGCGTTTGATTTTTTACAACAAATTGGCCAACTGTTCAGTACTGCTGACAATGTATATTGTTTGGGTCCTATTCCTGCTTTAATGGAAAAACGTCAAGGCCAATATCGCATGCAATTGTTATTGCAAAGCCCACAACGCAGCGCATTACAAAAAGCCATTGGCCAACAAATCAACAAAATCGAAACATTAAACTTGGCGAATAAAGTCCGCTGGTCGTTAGATATCGATCCACAGGATTTCAGTTGAAGACTAAATAATGAAAATTCTGATTGAGGATCCTGTGATCCAAGGTAACATCATGCCTCTTATTTTTAAGCAGTACTTTCTATAAATGGCACACAAAGATTATGTGGCTCGTGGCCGCAGTAAAAAACAAGCTCCTCCCCCCCCTAAACCATCACTGCCTTGGTTACGGATTATTATCACCCTGACTTTAGTCGCAGGTTTTGGCTATTTTTTATGGAGCATTAAAGGTACCGCACCTGAAAAAGCGGCTAGTAAAAACGCAGCTACGGAACAAGTCGAAAACCAAAAAGACAACATGCCGGATATCCCAGAAGAAGAATGGGAATTCATTAAAAGCTTGCCAGAATTCACTGTAGAAATTGAACAAATAGAGCAAGACCAACCCACAGTGCGCCGCCTAATGCAGTGCGGATCATTTAGAAAAAATGAACAAGCTCAAGAGCTCAAAGCCAAAATTGCTTTTCAAGGATTAATCGCACAAGTAAGGTCAAGTGAAGATTCGACGGGGGTGTGGTATCGCGTCATTCTTGGCCCTTATGACAACAAACGTTTAGCCGAAAAAGATCGCCATACATTACAGCGCTCAAAAATCAACGGCTGTAAGATTTGGAACTGGAACCTTTAAAAAATTGTCACTTCGAATATTTCAAGCCGTGAGCTACTTTTCGCGGCTTGAAAAAAATAGAATCCTCCCCACATCTAAACCACTCGGCAGTGCTTTCTCAAATAGGGAATGCGCTAGCCCACTCTTAGCGCTGACAACTTGTATGTAATCTCATCTGGTTGTCATAGGACACTAAAGGAATTTTCGTGACTACAATTGTATCTGTACGCCGCAATAACCAAGTAGTAATTGCCGGTGATGGCCAGGTTTCACTTGGCAACACCGTAATGAAAGGCAACGCTAAAAAAGTCCGTCGCTTATACAACAACAAAGTGCTCGCTGGATTTGCTGGCGGTACAGCTGATGCTTTCACCTTGTTTGAGCGTTTTGAATCTAAGCTTGAAATTCATCAAGGCAACTTAACCCGTGCAGCAGTTGAGCTGGCAAAAGACTGGCGTAGCGACCGAGCCTTACGCAAGCTTGAAGCATTACTGGCGGTAGCTGACGAAACAGCCTCATTTATTATTACCGGTAATGGTGATGTCGTTCAGCCAGAAAATGACTTAATCGCCATAGGTTCTGGTGGCAATTTTGCCCAGTCAGCGGCCATGGCGTTATTAGAAAACACCGAATTATCAGCCAAAGAAATAGCCGAAAAAAGTTTGACCATTGCAGGTAATATTTGTGTATTTACCAACCATAGCCAAACTGTTGAAACGATTGACTACTAATCAAGTTGGCTAAGTAACTTTCCTGATAGGCGCCGTGATATTTATCGCCTGTCTAATACCCAGATTATAAGGTTTTATTTATGTCAGAGATGACCCCAAGAGAAATCGTCCACGAACTGGACAGTCACATTATCGGCCAACAAGATGCGAAACGAGCGGTGTCTATTGCCCTTAGAAATCGCTGGCGCAGAATGCAGCTTGGTGCAGAGTTGCGCCAAGAAGTCACGCCTAAGAATATATTGATGATTGGTCCAACGGGTGTAGGTAAAACTGAGATTGCTCGTCGTCTGGCCAAATTAGCCAACGCACCTTTTATTAAAGTTGAAGCCACTAAATTTACCGAAGTAGGTTATGTCGGTAAAGAAGTAGAAACCATCATACGTGACTTGGCTGATATCGCGGTCAAAATGACCAAAGAACAAGCCACCAGCAAAGTGAAGTTTCGCGCTGAAGAAGCGGCAGAAGAGCGCATTTTGGATGCTTTATTGCCACCACCAGAAAATGCTTTTGGTGACAAAGAAGAGCCTCAAGACAAAGGCACAAGACAAGTTTTTCGTAAAAAGTTACGTGAGGGTCAATTAGACGATAAAGAAATTGAGCTAGACGTGGCAGCCCCTCAAGTGGGTGTTGAAATTATGGCGCCTCCGGGCATGGAAGAGATGACCAATCAATTACAAGGTATGTTTCAAAACCTATCGGGTAAAGAAAAGAAAAAGAAAAAACTTAAGGTTAAAGATGCCCTTAAGTTGCTCATTGACGAAGAAGCCAGCAAGTTAGTCAATCAAGAAGACTTAAAACAAACGGCCATCGATTCACTTGAACAAAACGGCATAGTGTTCATTGATGAAATTGACAAAATTTGTAAGCGCGAAGGCACTACCAGTGGCGGAGATGTATCCCGTGAGGGCGTACAACGTGACTTATTACCTTTAGTCGAAGGCTCAACAGTTTCAACTAAACACGGCACAGTAAAAACCGACCATATATTGTTTATAGCATCTGGCGCATTTCAAATGTGTAAGCCTTCTGATTTGATCCCAGAGTTACAAGGTCGTTTGCCAATCAGAGTTGAACTGTCAGCATTAACTGCCCACGACTTTGTGCGCATTTTGACAGAGCCAAATGCATCGCTCACCGAGCAACAAGTCGCTTTACTTAAAACCGAAGGGGTGGACGTGAAATTTACTGAAGATGGCATTGAGCGTATTGCAAATGCTGCATGGCAGGTAAATGAACGTACAGAAAACATTGGCGCAAGACGCCTGCATACAGTGATGGAAAAATTGATGGAAGAAATTTCTTACGATGCATCTGAAAAGAGCGGCGAGTCAATTTTGATCGATGCTAATTATGTCAACGAACATTTAGAAGCGCTAGTTGAAGATGAAGATCTAAGTCGCTTTATTCTGTAACAAGCTCACATACAAACACGCAATGTCATAACAACGCTAGTGGTAGTGCCTTATAAAAATAGGTACTACCATCTTTTTCAGCCCCAATCAGTAATTCCCCCTCCAAATACAATTGTCACTGAAAATCAATAACTAAACTGATATTCTCAGGGTTTTGTTAGGCGAAATTATAGTGAAAATACTGTTTATTGGCGGCTCAGGAAATATCAGCTTATCCAGCAGCCAACGACTACTCGAGCAAGGCCACGAATTATGGCTACTTAACCGCAGCGGGCAGTGTGCAGAGTTAGTTGGCGCTCATTATATTAAAGCTGACATTAACCATGAAGCTCAGGTTAAATCTCAATTACAGAGTCACGAGTGGGACGTTGTAGTCAATTGGATCGCCTTTACAAAAAGTGATGTGGCGCGAGATGTGGCCTTGTTTACCTCTAAGACTAAACAATACGTATTTATTAGTTCGGCATCTTGTTATCAAAACCCTGGCCCTACCCCCATCATTACAGAAAACACTCCTTTGGCTAACCCATTTTGGCAATATTCAAGGGATAAAATTGCCGCCGAAGAATTTTTATTGGCAGCATATCAACAAACTGACTTTCCCGTGACCATTGTGCGTCCCTCACATACCTATTCTCGCGTTATCCCCCTGACTATTGGTGGATGGACAGAATACACCGCGGTGGCGCGTATGAAAGCTGGCAAGCCCATTGTGGTGCAAGGTGATGGTAATGCTTTGTGGACACTGACCCATGCCGATGATTTTGCCGTGGGGTTTTGCGGATTATTAGGTAATCCGTTAACCCTTGGCGAAGATTATCATATCACTTCAGATCTGTTTTTAAGTTGGAATGAAATTTATCAACAAACCGCGGCTGCCGTTGGGGTAGAAGCTAAAATAGTACATGTGACCTCTGACAAAATATGCGCCCTAAACAGCGACTATACAGGTACGCTTTTAGGCGATAAATCAGTCACTGCGATTTTTGACAACAGTAAGATAAGGTCAATCGTGCCCCAGTTTAACCCCAAAATCACATACGCCGAAGGCATTCAGCGGGTAATCAGCTGGTTTGAGGCAGACAGGGCACGGCAGATTATCAACCCAAAAACTGACGCCTTTATCGATTTATTAATCGCCAAAGCGTAGTTAATGTCATTTCGCATAATGAATTGATAAAACTTGAAGACTCAGTCAAAGCCGCAGTTAAAAAAGCAATTGCCGCCCAACTAAAGCGGCATTTTTGCATTAGTTTTTGATTTACAGCTTGCCGTTAGCCACATCAATAATGGTGTTCATCTGGACCAAATGTTTATTGCCTAATATGCCAATAAAGCGCGGCTGACCTTTAACATTTATTGCGTTTAATAACGCAGTAAAATCAGTGGTGAAAAAATCATCTTCCAACACCTTATCTGCAATGGTTACTCGACCTTTGTTGAGTACTTTCATAGGTAACTCTATGCCCTCTGCAACCACAGTTTTTGCTGTAGGGTGAGGTGTTAAGGCATAGCCAAATTGGACCAATGTAGACTCATCTAAAACCAGTTCAGATGCCCCGTATCAATCAATAATCTTACGTATTTATCGCCCAACTTAGCATCAACAAAGCTAAATCCCATTGCTGATTTGTGTAAATCAATAGCGGTGAAAGCATTGTTAAATGTATCACTTAGCCAGGCTTGTACATCACCTTGTTTTTCAGGGATGAGCAATTGTAGGTTTTTCACATCTAACAAAGCCCTCGACTCGGCTAAAGCATCATAACCAATAAGCCCCATCACATCTTTTTCAAATTGCCCAGATGAGTCGTTTGCATAAATAGAGCTAATATTGAGCTGTGTGTTACCGATGGAAAATTGTTTTATCTGCACTGGAAAGATGTCGATTCTGCCGGTTTGTTCATCACCAATGCGCACACCATTTATTTTTTCTTGGCCTATTTCAATACCAAAAACACTCAGTTTATTACTATCGATTAGGCTTCCGGTTGCCCCGGTATCAAGTAAAAACTTAGCGTTAACGCCATTAATTGAGGCGTGTATTTCAAGGTGACCCTCTTCGGTCTTAATCAGAGGCACCACCTCTATTTTTGCATAGGATAAAGATGGTGAGCTTAATAAAACAGCCAAAACAAACAGAGAGAATTTTTTCAACGAAATATCCTTTTACGTAATGTGAAGTATCTCTGACTGAGTTTGCCAACGTAAGTTCACACAATATTCAACATCACCCAACCTTTGTCATATTTACTCTCTTTCCTAAACTAATGACGTTTCTTTTTTACCCACTTTAGCCAAGATAAAGGCACCAATAACCGCTGATAATAGCGATCCCACCAAGACCCCCACTTTTACACTGACCTGATAATCCAGTGGCTGCTCTTCAAACGCTAACGAACCAATAAATAGGCTCATGGTAAAACCAATACCACACAATAAGGTCACACCATATAACTGAGGCCAAGTCGCATCTTTAGGTAATTTGGCGAAACCAGCTTTGACGGTTAACCAACAAATTCCAAAAATACCCACCTGTTTACCGATAAACAAACCAGCGGCTATACCGAGGGTAATAGGATTAAAAATATTGTCTAAGCTGGCACCAATAAAGGATACGCCGGCATTGGCAAAAGCAAATACTGGCAACACAAAAAAGCCAACCCATGGATGTAGCTTATGCTCCATGTGTTCAAGCATTGGGTGACCATCTTCGTTTTTGACTGTCATCGGGATAAACCAAGCTAAAGCAAAACCGGCTAAAGTAGCATGTACCCCAGATTTTAATACCGCGGCCCACACCACAACACCCACCAAAATGTAAGCGGCTTGAGTACGTACTTGGAACCTGTTTAAAAGAAATAACACCACTAAGCCGGTTATCGCCACAACGAGTGATGTGGTAGATAAATCTTGCGAATAAAACAATGCAATAATTACAATGGCACCGATATCATCAAAAATTGCCACGCTAAGTAAAAACAACTTCAAACTCAAAGGTAATGACTTACCAAAAATAGTGAATACACCCACCGCAAAAGCAATATCAGTAGCAGACGGGATTGCCCAGCCACGCATGGCCACTGGGTCATGGGCGTTAAACCAAACGTAGATCAAAGCAGGAAAAGCAATACCCGCTATAGCTGCCACTGCTGGCAAGGTAATTTGCGCTGGTGAGGATAAGTTCCCCCCCAAAATTTCTCGCTTGATTTCTAAACCAACCAAAAAGAAGAAAATAGCCATCAGGCCATCGTTCACCCATAGAATAAGAGGTTTAGCAATTTCAAAACCACCAAAACGCACACTGACAGGTATTTCCAACAACCCATTATAGAGAGTGTTAAGAGGGCTGTTAGCCATAATCATGGCAATCAAAGCAGCGAACACCAGAATAAAGCCACTGGCGGCTTCATGCTGGAAAAAATTCTTTATAGTTTGGGGCATTTAGAGCTCCTAATGTTGCGACAACCTGCCTTTATACGGATCACACCAAGGCAAGTAAAGTCGATTAAAACTTGCATATCATCAGTTTTAAACTGATATTAATGCCAGGCATCTGAAAAGATAGGATTTTTATTTTGGCACAGTTAAATTATCACCATTTGTATTATTTCTATGTCACTGCAACCGAAGGCAGTATTGCCAGCGCATCGAAGCAGTTGAATTTAACCCCACAAACCATAAGCGGACAGATTGGCCTGTTAGAAAATGCCTTTGGATTTTTGCTTTTCGACCGTGTTGGGAAAAAACTAATTTTGAACGAGCGTGGTGAGCTTACATACAATTATGCACGTGACATCTTTGGGTTAGGCGATGAATTACAACAAACAATAAAAGGCCAATATCAAGGGGCACAGCAAGTATTTACGGTAGGCATTACCGATGCTCTACCAAAAGTATTGGCTTTTGATTTATTCCGCTCTTGTTTTGACGGACAAGAAAATATTCGGTTGGTGTGTAAAGAAAGCGACCTAGACAGCTTAACTGCAGAATTGGCCGTGAATAAATTGGATGTCATTCTATCTGACCGCCCATTACAACCAGGGTCACATGTTAAAGCCTATAGTCATATTATTGGTGAAGGCGGCGTATCCTTTTTTGCCCAAAAAGAGATTGCCGAATCTCTCCAACCCCACTTTCCTCATTCGCTTCATCATCAAGATTTTTTAATATCTGGCGAAAAATCAGTGCAGCGGCAAAATTTAATGACCTGGTTTGATTCATTGAATATTCAACCGAATATAAAGGCGGAGTTTGAAGACAGCGCCTTAACTAAACTTTTTGGTCAGGCAGGGTACGGTGTATTTTGCACACCTTCATCCATTGAGAAACACGTGACCGAGCAATATGACGTAGAACTTGTAGGACGCACTACAGACATAAAAGAACATTTATATCTGCTGTCTCCCGAACGTAAATTAAAACACCCTGCTGTTGTGCCTCTTTTTGAACATGCCAAAAGTTTAGTCGCTAAAGCACTGTGATTAATTGGATAGAAGTGTTTCTGCACCACTATTTTAAACTAGGAGTAAAGAACGTGGCATATAAGAGAAGCTGACCTTCACCGAGAAAGTTAACTTCACTCCGTGTCAGGTGTTTTGTTTAAAAAATCTATCGCAACATGAATAAATACAAACAACATCCGACGACAATATATTTAGATCAGTCAACTTTAGCGATTAGTTAGCACCTAACCATGATTTCTAAGTGAAACAGAATATTTTTTGTGGTCTATAAAGGCACAAGTTCCGTAGACAGGACTTGTATAGCTATTAATGGCATCACTGCAGACAATTCGAGAAAAATATATGACGGTAACCAAAAGAAAAAAACCAATAATCGGTGTTCTCCAAGTTTTGGGTGTCATTGTTCTGATGGTTTTAGCGTTTGTCTATTCGAGGGCACCTGATCAAACAGATTCAGCACCACCACAAAATTTTTCATCCGACTCCAGTAAACCGATTCCACTAGTTTCAGTGGTAAAACCGTCTGTTTCATCTGAGCAACTAACGGTTGCGTCAACCGGTTCTGTTTCCGTTCGCAGCTATGTAACACTCACCTCGCAGGTTTCTGGAAGAGTGGTTGCCACTTCTGATTCATTACGAAATGGTGGTAAGTTCTCTGCAGGTGAGACATTAGTCACCCTTGAGCAACGAGACTTTACCCTTGCTTTAGCCCAAGTTCAGGCCGACGTTACCTCTGCACAAGCATCACTTCAGTTGAGTCAAGCTGAAGCTTCAGTTGATATCACCAGTTACCAACGTCTGAATCCAGGAAAAGACGTGCCACCGCTTATCGCAAAAGAACCTCAAATCACCCGAGCCAAGGCACAACTGCAAGCCGCCGTTGCCCGCCGTGACATTGCTCAAGTAAACCTTGAACGCAGTGTGTACTCGCTACCATTTTCAGGAAGAGTGGTTGAAAGTTCAGCCGATGAAGGTCAAATATTAAATGCGGGTCAATCGTTTGGTCGAGTTTATGCCCTAGACGCAATTGAAATTGTCATTTCCCTTGCACCACAAGAACTGGCAAAAATAACCCCGGCAAAAAACCGCACTGCGATGATCACGGTCGATGGAGTCACCTTTGAGGGTCGCATAGACAGAATAGCCGCTGAACGAAATTCACGTACTCAGTTCTCCCAAGTTTTCCTAACAGTAACTGATAACCAATCATTAACACCTGGAACCTTCGCATCTGTCAGTTTGAGTGGACCAGTAATCGATAGTACCTTTAGGCTGCCAGAAAGCGCGCTGCAAGTAGGACAAGCTTTTTGGATAGTAAAAAATGGCGTTATCGAGAGTATCTCAGCAACAATCTTAGGCCGCAGCAATGGCCAATATCTGGTTGAAGCATTCGAATATGCAGACGGAATCGTTACTGGCACTGTTCCTGGTGCCCGTGATGGAATGGCTGTTCGCTCGGTAGAGGCTAACTGATGACTGACCATAAAGAAATACAACCCGAAACACCTTCCAAAGACACCCATAAAGGTTTGATTGCATATTTTGCTAACAATCCAGTAGCTGGCAATCTTCTTATGGTGATTTTGCTCGTAGGCGGTTTGTTGTCGGCAATTGGGCTAACGGCCCAGGTCTTTCCAACGATTGATCCGGGTACTGTGAGCATTTCAGTGGTTTATCCCGGAGCAACACCCACTGAGGTTGAGGAAGGTATTACTAGGCGAGTCGAAGAAGCGGTTTTTGGTATCGATGGGGTTGACCGTGTAATTTCTCGAGCGTCAGAAAACCTCGGTTCGGTTACGCTTGAATTAAAAGATTTTGTCGACGCCGACAAGGTCCGCGACGACGCAGAAGCCGCAGTTGAGCAACTTATCGATTTTCCACCAGAGGACGCAGAGCAACCTAAAGTAGTTCGCGCTGAAACCTTGTCAGATGTATTGACCATAGTCGTCAGCTCAGAAATGGGCGAACGTGAACTCAGGCGCGGCGCTGAGAGAGTTGAGCAAGAACTATTGGCACTGCCTGGTGTATCACTGGTGTCACTCATCGGCGCGAAGGATTACGAAATAGCGATTGAAATAAGTGAAGATACGCTGCGCCGCTACGACCTCACCATGTCAGAAGTCGCCAACACCATCCGTCGTTCTTCTATCAACTTATCTTCAGGACAGATTCAAACCCAAGGGGGCGATTTATTACTTCGTACCAACACTAAGGGCACGACTGGTGGTGCCTTTGAAAATATTGTACTTCGCGCCGATCCAGATGGCAGTGTACTAAGAGTATCTGATGTAGCGACCGTCAGGGATGGGTTTGTCGACGTAGACCTTATCAATCAATTTAATGGTCGCGAGAGTGTACTGGTAAAAATTCAAAAATCAGAAGCCGAAGATGTACTTGTCATAGCCGATGAGATCAAGACATTTCTAGCGGATTATACTCCGCCACCCGGTATCGACGTATCTGTTTGGAATGATCAAACCAAGACCCTCGAGGAACGTATTGGTTTGTTACTGAGAAACGGATTGCTTGGCTTTGCCTTGGTTTTCCTTTTCCTTGTGATCATGCTTGATTTAAGGCTTGCCCTTTGGGTTGCCATGGGTGTGCCCATCTCATTTTTGGGTGCATTTTTATTTTTTGATGCCTTTGCTATCAACATCAATATGATTTCCCTGTTTGCCTTGATTATTGTACTGGGGATCGTCGTTGACGATGCAGTGGTGGTGGGCGAAAGTATTATTAGCGAACAAGAAAATGGCAAAACTGGCATGCAAGCCGCAATGGATGGAGTTAATGCCGTAATTGGACCTGTGATGGTTGGCGTATTTACCACAATGGCGGCTTTTGCACCTTTGTTGTTTGTCACCGGAACATTTGGACAAATTCTTGGGGTGGTGCCGGTAGTAGTTATTCTGGTGCTGGCAATGTCACTGATTGAAGCATTCCTTATCTTACCGTCGCACTTAGCTAACGGTGGAAATTGGAGTCGTTGGCCTCTAGATAAAATACAAAATGCGGTATCAGCCAAGGTTGATCAGTTCCGCACTAATGTATTGGCACCAGCGGTAGCGCGCGCTGTGCGCTTTCGTTACCTCACATTAATGGGTGGTATCGGATTGCTAGTCCTCGCTGGGTTATTAGTGGGCAGTGGTGCTGTGCGGTTCTTATTCTTTCCATCATTGGAAGCAAATTCCATTCGGGCCACAGTTGAATTCCCTATCGGTACGCCATTTGAATCAACCCAAAACGCCGCTAATCAAATGGTCGAAGCTGCGAATACGGTAAATGCACGCCTCGATGGTGCTGCTTTCGAATCAATTAGCGTCACTATAGGTGGACAAACAAGATCAGGCGGCGGACCCGGCGGTGGCAGTGGCATGACAATAGCGAGCCATCTTGCGTCAGTACAAATAACACTAGGGCCTGAGCCGCCAAGAACCCGCAACGCAAAAGAATTAGAGCGTTTATGGCGATCCGAAGTAGGTGATATTCCCGGTGTCGAACGACTCTCTTATATCGCTGACTTTTTTGGTGGTCAAGCTGATCTAGAGTTTGAACTAGCTCATCAAGATGGTGAAATTCTTGAACAAGCTGTTTCTAACTTGAGGGCTAGTTACGAAACCATTGATGGCGTCTACGAAGTTCAAGATTCAAACAGTATTGGTAAAAGGCAACTTGATATAACGTTAACTCCCACAGGTGAAGCTGCTGGACTCACCCCAACCGATATTGCTAGGCAACTTCGCCGAAACTTTTTTGGTGAAGAAGTGCAACGTATTCAACGCGGTCGCGAAGAGCTCAAAGTGATGGTGCGTTATCCTAAGACTAACCGCAGCTCTACCACAGATTTGTTTGATGCACGTATTCGGCTTGCCGACGGTAGCGAAGCACCTCTATTAAGTGTTGCTCAAGTCACAGAATCCAGAAGTTTGTCTGCCATTAACCGTATTGATGGTCTAAGAATTGTCTCGGTTTCAGGTCAGGTAGACGATGCGGTGAACACCCCAAGCTTAGCTAATACAGAAATATTAGAACAATTTTTACCTGCGCTTAAACAACAATTTCCAGGTCTACAAGTGCGCCAATCTGGATCAGGCCGTGAACAATCAAATGATCTGTCTTCATTGGGCAGGTTGACCCTAGTCGCACTATTGATAATTTTTGCAATGATGGCATCTCAATTAAAAAGCTACTCACAACCGCTCATCATATTAGCTGGGGTACCTTTTGGAGCCGCAGGAGCTTTGGTTGGGCACTATCTGTTGGGTTACAACCTATCCTTTATTTCTATCTTCGGAATAGTCGCACTCAGTGGTGTGGTCGTTAACGATTCACTGGTGTTGCTAGATCGTTACAACAAACTTGTTGATGAAGGATGGGAAAACGCCAAAGCAGTCGTCGAAGCATCTCGGCGCAGGTTTCGTGCAATATTTCTGACAACAGCCACCACTGCACTTGGCCTAACACCTATGCTGTTCGAAACCAGTACACAGGCGCAGTTTCTGATCCCAATGGCGGTCAGCTTAGCCACCGGAATTGTGTTCGCCAGTGTGATAATCCTATTTCTTATTCCAGCACTAGTGATGATAAGGGAAGACATGCGTTCAAAAAGAAAGGACGTTGAGCCTGAGTTAGCTAAATCAAGTGGCTAACTTGTCGCTCTGGTTCACAGCCTAAAACAGATGGGCATGGCTATTTAGGCTTCTGGCGCTTTATGCCAGGAGCACTCGCTGAACTTTTGATCAATCAACGTCTCTGCCCCTGTCGATTTCAACGAACCTGACCCCGCGGGTCGGAATTTGGTAGCAAACAAGCGTTGGCAATCTCTGCCCACAGATTTAAAAAACAGTCCGATTGTTGATGGCAGTGGCGCTGTTAACGGGTTTTTCGGCGCACTCTACGCCTTTTGACGGTAGTTATATCAACTTAAACCCATAGTTCGTCCTATTAATTTTCATAGGGTGAAAAGTTTATATCCCTTAAATAATTAGTGATTGGTTAATTACCTAACTAGTCCTAGAATTTCATCACCCTGAAAACCAACACTTAATTGATTACAGCTTTTTGACGTTATTAGAACATCAACAAATGTGTCTACAGTGGCACTGTACATTTTTGCATCCCAAGAAGACGTCGTTGAACTGAGTTTAATACTCTTTAAAACCACTAAACCAATTGATTTAGGGTTTAAGTCGTGGGAATGAACTGATATTTCACCTTTAGTTAAATCAATAAAAAGTGTCGCAGGTTTAGCCGAATGCTCCCAAACACCTGCAATATTACATTCTTCACTTTTAACCCCAACTGAAAAAATACAGGCTATTATTATTGAACTTAATACTGCCAGTTTGTGCATGACTATCCTTTAGATATAACGCTTCGAATAATGCCCAAACACTCGCGTTTGGGCAGCAAATCAGCGAGTATTTGCACTTCTATAACTATGCTTAATAAACCAATAACAGCCACCTAAAGCTATGATAATAAACCCTAAGCCTATGATAGATAAGGGGTCATATTTTTCTAAATCGAGTAAAATCACTTTTCTAGAAACAGCGATAACTGCCACTAATAAAACGACCTCTGCATGTATAACATTATCTTTGAAATACATTTCAACTGTCTCTACTAGTTCGAACCCGATGAGAATAATGAAAAAGAAACCAAAAATTTTAAACAATTCATCAATTTCTAGAAAAAGCACATCATCTGTTGGGTCAAACAAATCTAAATAAAGAATGATACCCAGCTCTACTATCGCGATAGCAACAATTATTGTCATCAATATAAGCACAACAAACGACATCCATTTCTTGACTGCATGAATGGAAGAAACAGCTTTATCGATATTTTTACCCACTAATTTTATGCTCCAATTTTTATATAACATGCGACTGCATCAGTATGATCGAGCATGGCTAGTGCGACGCATAATGCGTCATAGCCTGTTTAAACGCCAATTAATATGCTTCTCTGGGTGCCCTATTGCTTTAACAGGCACCACAAATCTTATTTAGACACCCAATATATTGGCATAGAATGTTTCGTAGTTTGCCAAAGCCAAAACAATGCAACATTGTCGAAGTTAAGGCTTTTGTTATATAAAGATTACTCGTGGTATTTACGAATTACAGCAACCTTATCTCCTTCCATTTCTAGAATTTCCATCATGATCTGAGAATACTCTATAGCTTGACTATTTTGTGGATGAATACCTTTAGCGTAATTCTTATAACGAATAGCAATGGCCGATTGATTAAAAACAAATACATTCAGCAGTGTGGCGTTGTATTCAGAATGGGCCCCTAAATAAAAAGTCATGCCTTTTCTCATGGACTCTTTTCCATCAGGTAAGCGGGAATCATCAACAACATATGGCAAGTGAGAATGACCCACATCCTCGGTAAGCAAAGCAAGATAAGCTTCTAACTGCTCTGGTTTAGCATTTGGGGCTTGGGTTGCAATCATAGTTTCGAAATAATGCTTAGCAAATTTGTGCAGGTCGAATTCTTTGGTATGTGCAGAAAACGAACAACAAATGAGAAGTACTGCGCAAATGAGTGTTTTCATTAAAACTCCATTTTTCAAATGTATATAGCGTGCAATTAAGGGAACGAGTTAGCGCCTTGTTATGTGCTCATGCGTTTAATAAAACGATTAACGCATGAAAAAAACACTTAATTATTTATCGTGTAACTACATGCCATATGACATAAAACCAAGATAAGAAACCGTGCAAGATTGCCCATAATACAGATTTGTTGGCACTCCATGAAATGGCGATAGATAATGCAGTTCCAAAAGTTATTCCGTATTTAGCTATTTCATTCCTTGAATCTTTCATTGTTCAAACTCCCAACTTTTTTTGTTTTATTAACTATAAAATTAAAATGCTACGCGATAGTGATATGACATCTAACGTCGCGTTAATTGGTGCAGTGATGTTGGCGGCTTTGCTGCCTTTCTTTGCAGCAAAGGTGACAATATTACTGAACCTATTTGAACGCCTTGTTAAATTTATTTATGCCGCTTGAAAGTTGTATGGCAATACGTGTAGCGACTCTTTTTGTTGTCTTGTTTGCCAAAGGTCATAAGCATTTTGAAGTCTCAACCAATGATCAGCAGACGGTTTACCAAAAGCCAACTCTAGCCGTAATGCCATTTCAGGAGTAACTGAGCCACGAGCATTTAAAACTTTAGATAGCGTTTTACGGCTAACATCTAGGTGACTTGCAACGTCTGTAATGGTTAAACCTAAAGACTCAATTACTAGCTCTTTGATAATTTCACCGGGGTGTGCAGGGTTAAACATTGCCATTAGTGATAATCCTCGTAATTTACAATTTCAGCATCCTTACCAACGAAGCGATAAGTAACTCTCCAGTTACCACTTACGCGCACAGACCATATACCTTTTCTGTTACCTTTAAGCTCATGCATAAATAAACCAGGTAAATCCATATCGTCTGGAGTTTCTGCTTGATCCAAGTTAGTTAGAATCAGGCGCAACTTTTTCTCATGCTTCTTCTGGATTCCAGAAGTGCTACCTGATGAATAGAACTTTTGAAGACCTTTATGGATAAAGCTTTTAATCATGAAACAAAGTGTAACCTAAAGGGTTTCGAAATACCACGGGGCGATTTTAAATTAACGACGCCATAAACGGCTAAATAAGAATTTTCTTTAGAGAATTTTCTTTAGACACCCAAGATAATAAAGTACCCAATAACAGCAGAATCAACAAGCTCAAACTGATGTAGGTATTCCCATTTTTTGGTTTTAAAATTAGGGAATTAGAAATAATTAGCGAGGGGACGCGATGAAAACAGTTTAATTTAAGGGCGAGCTCAATTTACAGGCAGCATGTTTGGAGCACGCAGTGCTGGGAGGTTTGATGATGTGCAATGTTTAACTTTTCAGGCGTGTTGTAATAAAATCCTGGCCTTTTCCATCCCTCGTATACGTTTATGGTCTGTGTGTTGTTTGAATTGTTGTAGCATGTGTTCACTGCCTACTGCTATGTTGAAATGTTTCTCGAACTCTGTAGTCAGCGTTAACCATTGCTCTGAGTTTAGGCCAAGGCGCTCCAGTATGGGGCTGTTGTGATGCTCGATGTGCCCTGCTTTATCCTCTCGAATACATTTACCGGTGCAATCCACTAATTCACAGTAATCAATCAGGTTATAGGCAATACCTTTGGACATGTCTTGTCTGTGATTGCCCACAAATCGCATGAGTTTTCTGGGTTGTTCTCCTTTGATGAGTGAGTGAATTCGTTGCTGGATACTTGTGTATTTTGACGTTTCAGGTGTTCTGTTCATCTTGGCGCGAATTGGGTTTAAATCAACATAAGCCATACAAGCTAACACCGCACTTTCATCTAACAACGCTTGAGATTTGAATCGCCCTTCCCAAAATCTTCCCGTACAACCATCCTCTTTATTCGCTTCACGGGCTATGTATTCATTAAGGTTGCGCATGAGCCAACTGATGTCGAACAAACGTTGACGGTAAATCGTCACTGTTTCTTCTAGGCTAATAATTTCGCTTTTGCTGAGAGTGCCGCCTCTTCGATACTTTTGACTCAAAAGCGTACCTTGGTACAGTAGATGCCAGCGTTTTATCACTTCTTTCATCGACCAACTATCAGCCATATCTTTATCCACACACAGCACTACATGGGTATGATTACTCATTACCGCATAAGCACAAATATCGATAGCAAACACCGACCCTAGAAACAACAACCGCTCTTCTACCCACCCTCTGCGATGTTCGTAACTTTGGCCGGTAAACTTATCTTCACCGCACAAAAAGGAACGACGAACACAGCGAGAAACACAATGGTAATAAGGGGTATCAATTAGACTAATTTGAGTTTTACGTGGCTGAGGCATAACAGACCATCCTTGGTTTTTTAAGTACCTTAAAGCTTAGAACAAAACAGCTGTTTTGCTACTTTTTAAAGATGGGTGATGAGATGGACGCTCCCTAATACGGCGTCAATGCGCCAAAATAGTAGTGTTAACCAGACTATTTACATAGG
>ENA-OSET01000418-OSET01000418.1-sediment-metagenome-genome-assembly--contig:-NODE-418-length-47778-cov-7.023626_pt1 | contig 47778 bp, 48 predicted proteins | sample MGYA00237882_ERZ534229 | MGnify/ENA primary metagenome ERZ534229 (study PRJEB26408, sample SAMN06266212) | sediment metagenome | isolation source: Hudson Canyon methane seep mesocosm | place: USA:Hudson...
CATATCCGTTTTGTACCGGTGAAGTCTGAGCACCAGCAGGAAATTTCCTGTTTGCATCGTATCCGAGAACGACTGGTCAAAAACAAAACTGCGATGAGCAATCAAGCCCGAGGCTTATTAAGTGAGTTTGGTGTGGTGTTTCCTTGTGGTCACAAGGCGCTCTTAAGTGGATTAAGCAGCGTCATAGATAACCCTCAGTATAGTCACCGATTACAAGATATGGTGATAGACATGTTGAGTGAGTATAACGTCACACTTAAACGCCTAAAAAGTATTGAAAAACAGTTAGGCGAATTTGTTGATGGCAGTGAAAGCGGTAAGATATTAAGCAGTATTCCTGGTATCGGTGTGATTAATGCTTCAGCATTGTTAGCTGCCATAGACAAAGGGCAAGCATTCAATAGCCCCAAAGAGTTTGCCGTGTGGTTAGGGCTGACGCCCAAACAACATGCCTCGGGTAACATCAGTAAAATGGGCGGCATCACCAAGCGCGGTGACCGCTACTTACGTAAACAACTGATACATGGTGCTAGAGCCTTTGTCAGTCGTGCAGCCAAAAGCACCGACCCATTAGCTTTATGGGCAACTAAGCTTCGCCTCACCAAACCGTTCAATAAAGTGGCAGTCGCCGTAGCGCATCGCTTGGCGCGTTTAATCTGGATATTGCTCACGCGCCAAGAGCACTATCGCGTTATGCCTACTTCTTTAGAGGTCAACGCGTAACATGAAACAGTTTACGTTATTCCAGCCTTGTTCAATTCCGTCCGAGACAAAGGCAACAAGCCTGTGTGGGTGTTGTGGAAGGCAAGACTCGGGATAACACCTTTTTACCCAACCCGCTTAGTCAGAACATGATGAAGAAAACGGTCTACCCTACCTCATCAAAGCCAGACTAGGACAAGGATTACTAATCCGTGTGGGTGTATTTTAAAGGCGATAAGGTACGGAGTTCATCAGAGGCCAGTGTTGATAAAACCAACGCTAATCAAGAGCCTGAATATATGTCAGAACTAAGCCATTTTTAGACTGCCTTCAGCACAACAGACTAGCGGAAAAAGAAGATTAAGAACGTAATTCGTGCTGAAATCAGCAAGAAGAGACAGGTATTGCGTTGACATATCGGGAGCGTCCATATATGTCTAGTTTAAGTTCTGTATTCTTATAGCAAGGTTTGAAAACCCCAGCATTAGGTGTTAGATTTCTTGGCTAATTATCCAATATAAAATAAGAAGAATGGCGATGAAAAAAACATTTATGGTGGTAAGCGCCATGCTGATAGTTGGCCTGCAAACGGCAGTGGCAAAAGAGGGCATGTTCACGCCAGAACAGCTCCCTCTTATCAAAAAAGACTTAAAAGCAACGGGTCTTAAAATTTCTCCAGAATCTCTTTCCAGTTTGACCGGTTTTCCTATGGGGGCGGTTGTATCACTGGGTGGTTGTTCAGCATCCTTTGTTTCACCTAAAGGATTGACAGTGACCAACCATCATTGTGCGCGAGGCTCGGTGCAATTCAATAGCACTGCCGAAAACAATTATCTCGAAAATGGTTTTTTAGCTAAGAAGTTGGGCGATGAACTACCAGCAGCACCTGGCTCTCGTATTTATGTAACAGAGGCGTTTAGTGATCTAACTGAAAAAGTCATAGGCAACTTAGCAGATACTTTGCAGGGTAAAGCCCGATATGACGAAATTACTAACAGACGCAAAGCCTTGATCGCTGAATGTGAGCAAGATGAAGGCTACCGTTGTTCTGTCAGCTCTTTTTATTCAGGCAAAGAATTTAAACTTATTAAGCAACTTGAAATTAAAGATGTGCGCATTGCCTATTCACCTGCCGACTCAGTGGGTAAATATGGTGGTGATATTGATAACTGGATGTGGCCGCGCCACACTGGTGATTTCGCTTTCTATCGCGCTTATGTTGATAAAAATGGCAAGCCAACAGAGTACAGTAAAGACAACGTACCCTATGAACCCAAACATTTCTTGAAAGTGTCGGCTAAAGGCCTTGATGATGGCGACTTTGTGATGGTGGCTGGTTATCCTGGTTCCACTAATCGTTATGCTTTGTTGTCAAATGTCGAGCATGTTTTTTCATGGTTATATCCTACTTACATTGACATAGTCGCTGAATGGATCGAGACAATTGAAAAAAGTGCACCAGTTGGCAGTTACGCCCGGGTTAAATATGAGTCATCTTTAGCCGGCCTTAATAACTTTTTGAAAAATACCAAAGGCCAGTTAGAAGGTGCTCAGCGAGTTGGTCTAGTTGACCGTAGAGCAGATCGCGAAGCTCAGCTGAATCAGTGGTTAAATAAAGATAGCAGTCGTCTAGATGTGGCTAAATCAATTGCTAAACTTAATGAAATGGCGAAGCAAAAAGCCGTCACAGATAAACAAGAATTTTGGTACGGCTTTGCCACTCGCCCTGCGCTTTTGGGTGTAGCACAAAACCTATATCGACTATCTATTGAAAGTCAAAAGCCCGATACACAGCGGGAGCAAGGGTACCAAGAAAGAGACATAGAGCGTATCGAAGAACGTATGAAACGGATTGACCGCCGCTTTGATGCCACCGTTGATATGGCACTTTGGCAAATGTACCTGGCAAATTATTTAGCCGAGCCTGAAGAGCGTCGTGTGCTGGCATTAGACAAAGCCCTTGGCCTAGATGAAGTAGGTGATTTGAGTGCAAAATTAGGCGTCTATTACAAAAACACTCGCCTTGATCAAGTTGAAGAACGCCTAGCGATGATGAAAGCGACTCAAGCAGAGCTAGAAGCAAGTGATGACCCTTTCATGCAGCTTGCCGTTGCTTTGTACGATGAAGAAATGAAACGTGAAAACGAATATAAAGAGCGTGAAGGACAACTAGCCGCGCTGCAGCCAAATTATATGAAAGCCATTATTGAATGGCAACAGAGTAAAGGCCAGGTTCTATACCCAGATGCCAATAGCACTTTAAGAGTGACCTATGGCAATGTGATGGGCGGCTCCCCTAAAGATGGCCTGATTTATGAGCCCTTTACTCGTTTAGAAGGCATAGTCGAAAAAGACACGGGGGTTGAACCGTTTTATTCACCCAAGGCGCAGTTAAGCTTAATTGAAAACAAACAATATGGCGATTACACCCTTGATAAGATTGGCAGTGTTCCGGTCAACTTTTTGAGTGACTTAGACACCACTGGCGGTAATTCAGGCTCGGCAACCTTAAATGCTAATGCTGAATTAGTTGGGTTACTGTTTGATGGTACCTTTGAAAGTGTCAACTCAGATTGGGACTTTGACCCGCGCACTACCCGCAGTATCCATGTTGATACACGCTATATGTTGTGGTTGATGGAATATTTAGATGATGCCGGCAATCTAATTGATGAAATGACTATCGTTAAATAGAAAAACGGCTTTAGACATACAAGTTGCTTGCTATAAGCAAATACCTTGTATGGCTAACTATCGGAGTCAGAACAAATTAACAAGAAAATTTACAACAATTAACAATAGAAACAACAATTAACAAGACACAATAATGATAGCGTTCAACCCCAAAAAATAGCTTTCGGTTTTATTACGAATCGCCGTCTTTTTAATTTTCTTTTTTAATTACGTTTGAAATGAAAAGTCAAAAAAGGAAGGGCACGACACAAGTCGTGCTTTACCGGCCGAAGGTTAAATGAAAATGCTGTTCTTGTTGTTTTAATTTTTTCTGTGTAAAACAGTGACTAGCGATGTCTAAACTTAAATAGGCCACCCATAATAATTTGACTGTTTTTTTTTCTGCACTAAGCTTTACTAACACTAATTGAAATAGCACAAATTGAAAGGAGTCTCTTATGCCCAAGTCTCGTTCATCTCAGATCAGCCTCATCGATACCGTGATTCAAGAATAGATATGAAAGACTTAGATGTTCACAAGAAAATAGCGGTACTTATTGATGCCGACAACGCACAGCTTTCAAAGCTTAAAGCAGTACTTGATGAGATATCAGCACATGGCCATGTTCTGATAAAGCGTGCATACGGTGATTGGTCGATAGAACATTTAAAGAACTGGAAGAAACCGTTGAATGAGTTAGCCATTCAACCTATACAGCAATTTGCCTACACCACTGGCAAAAACTCAACTGTTGCCTCGATGATTATTGATGCAATGGACTTGCTCTATTCTTAGACAATCGATGCCTTTGCGCTGGTATCCAGCGATAGTGACTTTACCAAGCTCGCATCCAGGCTTAGATAATCTGAAAAATTTGTATTTGGTGTTGGTGAGAAGAAAACACCAGTTTCATTTAGAAATGCCTGTGATGGCTTTGTGTACACCGAAAACTTAGACAGTGCTAATAAAACGGAAAAAGATACAAAAGAAGAGCCTTTGCAAGATAAAGGTAACCTTGATGAAGTAGTCCCATTGTTACATAAAGCATGGAAGCAGTTTCAGGATGATGACGGTTGGGTAAATATTGGTGCCGCAGGTAGCTTTTTAAAAAGAGCACAACCAGATTTCGATCCACGCTCTTATGGAGTAACCAAAATGACTCAAGTTGTACAAATGCTCAACAGCGTTTTTGAAATGAAAAAACAAAAAGGTAAGGGCACTACACAAGTCGTGCTTTACCGACCTAAGAGTAAATAAAAATGTGTATCATGTTGATATACCTTTTTGCAGCATAAAACGGCGACCACAACAACAAACAACTATTTTAAAAGGGAACTATTAGGGCGATGGATCATGAAAAATTCCAAAGTTTGATAAGGCAACTTTATTCAACAGTAGCTGAACTAGAAGAAATGTTTCCCGGCAGACACTTTACGCCACACGGCCACATGGTTGGCAGCATTGGAGAGTGCCTAGTTTCTGATGTCTATGATCTGATACTTGAAACGGCTTCCAACAAAGGTTTTGATGCCGTTACTGCAAATGGTAAGCAAGTAGAAATTAAAGCTACTCAGTCCAAGTCCGTCGCTTTTCGTAGTGAGCCAGAACATACGATAGTTATTAAAATACTACCTAACGGATCATTTGAAGAGATCTACAATGGCCCTGGTTCTTTGGTTTGGGAGCAATTCGAGGGAAAGAAAATGCCTATGAATGGTTAATATCGGATATCGATAAACAAATTGAAAAAACTTAATGAATTAATCGATATTAAAAATCGTGTGTCTAGAATTTGATAGGTTGAAAGAGTTATATTTACATTTTTTATTTCAAACAATCACGACACTAAAGTTATCTTCAGATTCTGCCTCTAGTCTTCTGATTTCAGTTGGAACGCTTTTCAAAATATTTGATAAGTTTGTCTGTAATAGAGGCTCAGTTACAGACCAAAACCCATCGCTACAAAGGATTAAACGTTCTACATTCAATGTAGCGACTTTCTTTATCGTTAGTGAATTATGGTTATTTGCACCAACTTTCAATTTAGTCGAAATTAAGTGTCGTGCTTTAGCATAAATTTCTTTTGTTATGTGACCTTTGTTGTAGAGGTTAAGTGCTGGTACGTCATCTTTAGTTAACCAGCGTACTCCTTCTTTGGTTAAATCTCCTATTCGACAGTCACCACAGTGAGCTAAAATTGTTTCTTTTTCAAAAACGATAGCAATACAACAACAAAATGTCTGACCATTATGTTCAGACTGCATTGATTCGAGTACTTTAAGAATATTATCTCTCACCTTTTTGTCAGGGCTATCGATATTAATCCAATCAGAATTAATTAGACTTTTAGCAAAATATTGAACAGCAGCCATAGTTTTATCATTGTGGTTTACTCCATCGCAAACCAGATAAATACTCCCATTTTCTATTTGCCACTCTGTAACAAGATCTGCATTTACTGGTTGCACAGGACCTTTGCCAGTAGAAATGATGTATGCCATTTATGTTATACCTTTTCATCTGCCAGTTTATGAAACAGTTCTAGTACGATATCAATTCGATCTGGTTCTTCTCCATTTAGTGCGTTCGCAAAAAGATATTCAAAATTGCTATTGGCAATAAATTGCTTCATTTGTGACTTAATATAGGAAATTAATTCAGTTGGTCCTTGAAACACTTCGTCGATTAAAGCATCCCTCCCATTTATAAGAATACAAATATCTTCTGCATCCTTACTTTCTAGGATATCGATTTTACGTCCCAAAAAAGCGGCTAACTTTGTTGCTAATAGATATTTAGCTTTTACTAATCTTATTTTAACCCCATGCGGTAATTTATACTCAATTGGATCTTTTTGACCAGGTTTGAACCACTGATTGCTAAAACCGAGAATATTCTCATCATCTGGCATAACATCAACAAGAATCCCATTACAGACAAAACGGCAAAGTGGATCCTCATCATCTTGCGGAATGCTGTATCGACGAGCAAAAGTATTATTCAAGGCAAGTCGAAACAGTTTAGGCAGCAGAGAGCTTGCTAAAGCACTACGCAAAGAAGGCTTTCAAATAACGCGGTATCGCGCCATTAAGTTAATGGAACGGCTTAAATTAGTTGTGACTCAGCGAATAGCTTATAAAGTGACAACCAAGCGCAAACACAGTGATGCTGTGGCTGACAACTTGCTAAATATGAATTTCAATCCTGTTGGACCCAATCAAATTTGGGCGGGTGATGTGTCCTATTTAAAGACTGGTGAGGGCTGGTTGTACTTAGCCATTGTCATGGATTTGTATTCACGCCGGGTTGTAGGTTGGCATATATCAAAACGCATGACGCGTGATTTGGTCGAGCAAGCACTGACAAAGGCTCATAATTTACGCAAGCCAGGCAAAGGCTTGGTGTTTCACAGTGACAGAGGCTCTCAGTACACGAGTAAAGGCTTTAGAAACCTACTGTCGCGATTAGGTTGTCGAGCTAGTATGGGTGACGTTGGAGCTTGCTGGGATAATGCTGTTGTAGAACGCTTCTTTGGAAGTTTAAAGTATGGTTGGTTGTTTAAAGTACCGCAGCCCACTCGAACACATATGCGAGAAGATGTTGCTAGGTACATGAAATATTATAATGTTGAGCGACTGCATTCAGCCAATTTGGATCAATCGCCAATTGAATTTGAAAACTCCTTTAGGAAAGTGTCCGGTTGGAGTTGACCAGAACAAACCATGATAATTAGTCATCAAAAAAAGAGCTGTTCTAACTCTTTAGTTCAAATCTCTGGTGGCTCCGCCACTGCTTTCCCCGCATGTAAAGTTTCAGCACAAAAAGGCTTATTTTAGGGGCAAATGACAGGGAAGTCATTTGAGTGAAAGCTGGAGGGACACATTCTGTAGCGACCCTAAAATAAGCCTTTTTGTGCGGTTAAGAACTTTTGAAGCGGCGGCATTTTTCTGGTTACTCTATTTTTTGCTGCTGAAAAAAGAGTAATTGGCTTGAAAGGATTCAAGTCAAAAACCATCACGGACGATGGCGCGAAGCGTGCTTTTAATCTTTTGAATAGCGAAAAAGCATACGCTGTGGCTTATCACGGTTCAGCGTGATCAACGCCAAACAATCCTATTACCCATGCAAAGCCTTACAAAGCGGGCAAGCTTTAAAATCAAAATCCTCTCCACTCCGATACTTAGCCAAAATTCGCTCAGACTGCCGCGCTATCTGTCGCCTTAACTCTCGCCTAGCGCCCTTAACACGGGGAACAGGTGTTGAATCATAAGCACTGGTTTTATGCCGCATCCAGGCCATGACTGCCAAGGCCGCTTTATCTTCTAAAGTGACCGATGAGCTGCGCGCTACTGTACCGCTGCCAACGGGCACCGCATGTTCTTTTACCAGCTTTGACAATTGCTCAACCAAAAGGTGATGCTTTTGGTCGAAGTTGAGAAATTGAATGATTGCTTGTTGAAAGTCTTCGCCGAAGACCGTTTCCTTTGCTTCGCGGCGCACTTTTACCTGGGCTAATTTTTTTTGATGTTTGGGATCGGCGCGTTGCGCTTTGACCAGTGTTATCGCTTGTTCAATCTGTTCTTTTGCAGCCCAGACGCCGTGAGAAAATGCCTTGCGGCCTTTTTTTTCCTGCACTGTCCAAGTAGGTCCTAGGGATTTTAACTTGCGTGTTACCGAGGCATCGCCGGCAGGTAAATTCTCCCAACCTGTTGGTACTGTAAAAACCTTGCCCGTTTTATCTTTAAGGCGATTATCAGACTCAGTGATTAAAAAGCTGCGTGTTTCTGTAGGCATTCATTATTTCCGGTCAGTTGTTTGATTCAGTACTTCGATTCAGTTCTTAGATGCATCATTACCAGCTTTCAGCCTCAAAGCGAGCAACTCTTGCCTCTGCCTCGGTGCATTGGGTAAGTAATACCAATTGTGCTAACGTGATATTTGGGGTTTGGGTGATCAATCGAATCAACTTTGCTTCTAACGTTTCTAATTTGTCAGCATGTCCCAATAAAGCCGTTTCAATCTTCTTGATAAGATAATGAAACTCACCATCACCTTGTTTATTTAACTTATGTGAAATCATTTGATGTGCTTTTAGCTGTGCGGCGTAAGTTTGAACCTTTATCGCATCACCCGTTACACGCCAGTTTCTTGAACGACGTACTCGTTTTAATTCGCATTCATACTGTAATGCCATTGCTTTAGCTTGTTTAGCGGTCTCGCTGCCAATTCGGTGAATGAGAGAAGGCAGCGCAATGATAATATCTTCATTCATGACGGTGAGTGCGTAAGTTTAATAAGGCTCTATGACTGGCTATTAAATCATTAAGTTGGATATTTCCCCATTTATTTCTTAATTTTGCTATTTAACGAATAAATCAAAAGAACGAGTGCTATTAAACATCGGGGCATCTAACTTGGATTTGACCTTTCTTAGACGCAGCAATTCATTTACCCCATCGCTGAACTAAAATACTCGTCGCCGCGTATTTTTAAGTTATCTGTTAACAATGGAATGTAATGTGAGCAATATTATTACCCTAGATAAAACTATTGAAGTGACACGCAAGCTCCATGAGGCATTTGCCTACGTGAGTGAGTTCTCACGTATTGAGCAATGGGATCCTGCTGTAGCTAGTGCCTCGAAGTTATCTACTGGGACACCCAGCGTTGGCAGTCGTTATCAGATCAACATGAAAGCAGGCTTTAGCCTGTACTACGAAATTATTGAATTTGAAGCGAATAAGCGCCTGCTAATGACGGTCGATTCAAAACTATTTACAGCCGTAGAAGAAATTATATTTACCACTACCGATACCGGCACCAAGGTGCGTTATATCGCTAACTTTAACTTCCCGGCGCCCATAGCGATTATCAGTCGATTAAACCCTGCAGTAATGGATAGGGTCGGCAACACTGCACTTGAAGGCCTAAGAAAAGCATTAGAAGACAATTTTACTGCTCCCAAGGCGTCAAAAGTTCTGGCAGTTGCCGACAAACTAATACTGCCAGGTGTCTGGCGTTTTACTCGCTTGGGGTATACCAATTCTCGTAAGCGCTGGCATGCGCTGTCGGCATATATGTATGATCGCCATGCAGTCATAACCGGCGCAACTTCGGGTATTGGTTTGGCAGCTGCAAAACAATTGGCCGAACTTGGCGCAGAGTTAACATTGGTAGTACGTGATAAAAACAAAGCGCAACAAGTTGTACGTGAACTAATAGAGCAAACTGGTAATACTCGAATCAATATAGAGGTTGCCGATATGTCGCTAATGAAAGATGTACATGGGTTGGCAGGCCGTCTACTCAAAGCAGGTAAACCGGTTGATATATTAATTAATAATGCCGGCGCTTTGTTTAATCCTCGCCAACAAACCACCGAGGGTTTAGAGCAAAGTTTTGCCTTGTTGTTACTTGGGCCTTATATCCTTACCGAACGATTGCATCCATTACTGGCAAAGTCTGAGTCAGCAAGAGTTGTTAACGTATTGTCGGGCGGAATGTACTCGCAAAAGATTCAGGTAAACGACTTACAAAGCCAACGCGGTAAATACTCGGGCTCTACCGCATATGCCAGAGCAAAACGTGGCTTAATTATCTTGACTGAAGAATGGGCTAAGCGTTGGCAAGGTGATGATATTAGCGTTAATGCAATGCATCCTGGCTGGGTTGACACGCCTGGGGTTGTTAATGCTTTGCCAGAGTTTTATAAAGTGACTAAGTGTATGCTGCGCACGCCTGAGCAAGGCGCGGATACTATCACTTGGCTAGCCGCTGCTAAAGAAGCGAGTCAAGTCTCTGGTAAGTTTTGGCTAGATAGAGAGCAGCACCCTAGTCATCTTTCAAAACGTACAGTTGAATCTGCCGCGCAGAGAAAGCAGTTGCTAGTGGAGCTGGAAAAATTAGAAAAAACAACTGCGGCGACTAAACCCAAACCACGAATAAAAGCCACTAGTTAACAACTGTTCAGCTAATAATTAACAAGAAAGTCGGCAAAGCCGACGCTGTTGTTTTTTGATTTACTCTGGCATTTTTGTTTGCCAAGCGCCTTTATTGAATAGAGCTAAAGCATGCCGACGCCGCGCGGGATGCCAGTGTGCATAGCACATGCTTTGTTTACTAAAAATCAAAAGAACAATTACGATGAACAACTAAGGTGAGATACCCCCGCCACCTCAAAGAACTCATTCGGTTTCAACCGGTAGTATTTGTCTTCAACAAGCTTGGATTGCTCTGCATAGGGTTGTGTCATCACCGCTTGTAATTCGTGAATGAGCGCATAATCTCCCGACGTGGCTTGCTGATAAGCCGGCACAACAAACCACTCGCGCAAAATGTATTTTGGGTTAACCCGCTTCATCTGCTTAGATATTTGGTCACTTGAACGGGCCGAAGTGGCATTGGCGTTACTCGCGCCAAAGAGCAGTGTTTTCCAGTTGTCTAGCCACTGTGCCCAGCGTTTGTTGATGTCTGCGGTATCACTGGCAGTATGTTGGGGCACGTTTTTGTAGAAACTTTTCTGCAACGGGCTAATGTCGCTGGGTATTGACGAGAGCTCTCGGAAGAAAATAGTGTAATCCACAGGCGTTTGTTGCATCAGAGTGTGTAATTCGCTGAGCAGTAGGTTGAAAGCGGCTTCGTCAGTGTCAGAATCTATAGCCAAAGTGCTAAGGCCCAGCTTGGCAGCCCAAATTATTTTCATTTGTGTGTGCATGACCTTGGAAAATCCATCTTGCACCTCGTCGAGCGCTAGCAAATAGTCTTGATGCGCTGCCAGTAAAGGCCGTAACGCTGAACAAAACATCTCGAAGTTTTTTTGCGCGGCATTGGGTTGGTTCATAAACGAGAAGTGATGGCCGCCGCCTGTCCAAGGTTGATAATAGGGTTGAAACATATCGCAAAAACCAAAGGGACCATAATCAAGGGTAAAACCGCCTACTGCGCAGTTATCGCTGTTGAAGTTACCTTGGCAAAAACCTACACGGATCCAATTCGCCACCAGTGACGCAAGGCGGCCTTGAAACTCGCGCGCCAGCAACACTACTTTTTCAGGGGTAGACAGCTGGGTGTCGATAACGCCTGGGTACTCACGGTCAATCACGTGCAGCACAATTTTTTCGAGCTCTTGCATGGCTGTTGGGTGTTGTTTGACACGGGCACGACGAGCGAAAAGTTCAAGTTGGCCAACCCGTATGAACGACGGCGCAACACGTGTTGATATGGCTGTAGGTTCATAAATATACCTATCGGGATCCTGCGATAGCGAACCCGGCGAATACCACGGGCGCTGCACGGTATCGGTTTTTGACACGTACAAACTTAAAGATCGTGATGTGGGTACGCCTAATGCGTACATGTGTTCTTGGGCCAAGAACTCGCGAATACTTGAGCGCAAAACAGCGCGACCATCCGCGCCACGGCAATAGGGTGTTTGGCCGCCCCCTTTGAGCTGCATTTCCCAGCGCTTGCCGTTAATTACAGCCTCAAGTACAGAAATTGCGCGACCGTCGCCATAGCCGTTGCCCGTTCGAAACGGACACTGTTGAATGTATTCTGTGCCATAAATTGACAGTGCATAGCCCGTTGCCCAACCCGTCTTGCGCATTGGCGCTGGCACCTCAGAGGTGTCGCCTGAGAACATGCGAACGAAGTCGGCTGATTGCGCCATACTGTCGGCAAAGCCAAGTTCACTGAAGAAGGTTTTGCTGTGCGCCACATACTCTGGGTCGTTAATTGGCGTAGGATTAACAGGCACGTAATGGCCCGAGAAAACTTGTCGAGGCGCATGGTCAACGCCATTTTGGGTTGCATCAGGATCACAGTTGAGGGTGTCCATCAGCGAATAATTAGCCAAGGTGGCAAGATCGTTAAGCGTTGCTATAGTTGCGGGTTTTTTTTGAGGCAGTGTGTTTGTCATCGTTGTGTATACCAAGGCGCGTAAAGATAAATGTTGATACTGGGTATCTTACCTTATTAAGTTTGCAGAAATCTGTGATCTGCGGTGCCAGGTTCGTTGAAAATTATTTTCTAAGACAGCCATCATACTGCTATTCAAGCAAACTCATCACCTCATGGCCGAACCAACTTCGCCCTTTGCTGCATCGCCTTTACTCTCAAAGCACAGCCATCAGCATGATCATTCACCATGCCCATTGCTTGCATAAAAGCATACATAGTAGTGGGGCCAACAAATTTCCATCTGCGTTTTTTTAAGTCTTTAGATAATGCGATGGATTCTTCGCATGTCGCCATAAACCCTGGGGCAATCGCTTCATCACGCTTTGGCTCAAATCGCCAAAAGTAATGGGCTAATGAACCAAATTCCGTCATTAGTTCTTGAGCGCGTTTGGCGTTGTTTATGGTGGCAGTGATTTTACCGCGATGCCGCACTATGCCGGCGTTTAACATTAAACGCTCAACATCGTCATCGGTAAACTTAGCCACAAGGTTAAAATCGAAACTAGCAAAAGCGGCTCTGAAATTATCGCGCTTTACCAATATAGTTAGCCAGCTTAGGCCAGACTGAAACCCTTCTAAACAGATTTTTTCGAATAGCCGTTGATCATCGGTAACGGGGTAGCCCCACTCGTTCTCGTGATACGCAACATACTGAGGCGTTGCCTGACACCAAGCACATCGCGCTTTGCCATCCTCGGCGATATAGATTTCTGACATAGTTAAATTTCACTTATTGGTTTAAAAGAAAAACGAGTTACTTACTGGTTTGATTAGGCTCGATTTCAATCATCTCATTCATTGTCCAAAAAAGGCATTAACTCTTGGGTTTGGTTATTCCATCTGGCATTAAATGTTTTTAGGTTTTGTTTTCTGACTTTGGAGCAAGCAACGAATATTTTCATATCGCTTTTGTTGCTTAAACATTCAACCGATTCTTTGAAATAGCGATACCAGGCTATTTTCTTTTTACCCTTAAAGTTTGTGTAATCAGAGACAATTAGATGGCCAGAACTTTTACGAGGAGAAAATTTATACTTAGGTTTTGTGATCTTGCGAGCTTTGCTGCTTGAATGTTTAGGGGATGTCTTTTTTACTTTTGCTTCTTCTGTTGGCTGTCGTAAGCAATCTAGAAAATCACTTTTTGCTTCACGGTGTTTGTTTCTTGCCAACTCTGTGACTCTATTTTTAAGAATACTATTCCATTTATCGACTAGTTTTTTTTCTGGTTCACATTGACTGTAGGCTAATTGGCTAAAAACACTCATGACTAACAATAATATTACTATTTTCAACTGATAAGTTCCTTTTCATAGTCTTGGTGAATTTTTAATTATGCCCAATTTAGTTACCGATGCGAGTAAATGTTACATCTGCATGGAATGAAAAGGTAACCATCAAAGTGTTAGCGCCAAAGTCGATGCCATTGTCTTTTGATTTACCCTTGCATTTATGTTCGCCAAATCTCACAGATAATTGGACATAATCCCAAGCAATGCTTATTCTATAAATGTAGGACACATTAAAAAAACAAACCTTTTTGTTATAACTTTGTTAATCACGCTAAGGCTAGTACGCTAATTATGGACTCTATTCTCCTTATTATTTTTATCTCTCTGGCGATTGCCAGCGTGCTTAACTTGGTGTTAAAAAAATTCTCCATTTCGCACATTATTGGTTACATCATTACCGGCACCATCATAAGTAATATCTTCGATTTTAATGGCAGTGAAAACCTAAGCTCTTTGGACCTAATTGGTGAATTTGGCATTGTATTTTTAATGTTTACCATAGGTTTGGAAATGTCTTTTGCCAAGCTTAAGAAAATGCGTGAAGTGGTGTTTATTAACGGTACATTGCAAGTGGTGATCAGTGCTTTAGTGATTTATCCGGTTGCTCATTATATTTTTGCTCTCGACTCCACTTCTTCTATTGTTATTGCGCTGTCTTTTAGTTTGTCGTCTACCGCTATCGTATTGACTTACCTGAAAAAGTCTAAAGATATTGTTACTCCTTATGGTGAAAAATCAGTGGCCATCTTAATCTTTCAAGATTTGGCGGTGATCCCCATTTTGTTATTGATAAGTTTTTTAGCCAATAACGAGCTGTCTATTCAAGAAGTGCTGCTAAAAACCTTGTTGTCAGCTGCTGCAATTCTCATTTTTATGTTTACGTTAGGTAAAAAGTTGATTGAGTGGTTATTACATTTTTCGACTCATGCCAAACTCGAGGAGTTATTTTTAGGCTCGGTGTTAACCATAGTAATAGGCGCATCATTATTGGCTCATGAGATCGGTTTTACTTATTCTTTAGGTGCTTTTGTTGCAGGTATGATTATTGCCGAAACGCACTATCATGTGAAAGTTGAATCTGATATTGCGTCATACAAAGATATTTTACTTGGTGCCTTTTTCTTTTCTATTGGTACCAAGATAGATATCCATTATTTTTACCAAGAGTTCTTTTTAGTGTTAGGCGTATTGTTGCTAGCAATGTTAGTTAAGGCAGTGATCATTTTTGCTTTGATTAGGCGTAAAAACAACAAGAGTGATGCTATCAAGTCAGCCATTGCCTTGTGTCAAATAGGTGAGTTTTCGTTTGCGATATTTTCTTTAGCCACTAGCCAGCACATCATTGCCGCACAGTTAGGAAGTTTTCTGATTTTGGTGACGGTGTTATCCATGATAGTCACGCCCTTTATGGTGAATAATATCTATAAATTGGCCTCTTATTTTGTGGTGGAGTTTTTTGAGTCAGACAAAATTGCGCTCATTGTCGCGAACAACCACATTATTCTTTGTGGGTTTACCATAGTAGGGCGCATTGTTGCTACTGAGCTGAGTAAACAAGGCAAAAATTTTGTGATTATCTCGGACAATTTATCCCATGTATTACTTGCTCGCGATCGCGGTTATATGGCGTATTTTGGTCACTTGGAAAAACTACCAGTATTGGAATCGCTGAGGGTTGAGCAGTCATCAAGTATTATTATCACCATGAACACATTGTTAACCCAAAAAATCATCTGCCAAGCGGTATTGGATTATTATCCCCAAGCCAAACTTATCGTAAAGGTGAATAGCCGCGCCGAACAATCTGCTTTGTCGGGACTGAATATTCAGTCTTTTGTTCACGCCCGTCATGAGGCGGCTTTATTGCTGGTCAAAAAATGCGTGGAATCAACAACTTCAACTTAAAGTGCCGCGAATACAATAGCGCGCTTTTTCTGGGGAGTGTGGTCAACTGGTCAAAGAACCCGAAACAAATTAAACAAGTGCATATATGGCTAGATTCCCTTTGAGTAATTTAATCCTGTTTATCTAGCGCGAAAATTGTATTATTTTGGCAGAAGACAGTAAAAAGGCTTGGCATGTTCAGAACACTATCTAGATTTACCCTGCTATTTTTTGCTTGGAGTTTTTCGGCATTCGCATATGAAGATAACGTTGCTCGATTTGCTTTAGTGATAGGTAATCAAAATTATCAGCAAGCGCCATTAAAAAATCCTATCAATGACGCAGAATCGATTTCAACTAGCCTGTCTGAGTTAGGTTTTGCGGTGACTACTGTTTTAGACAGTTCCTCGACCGATCTTAAACAAGCAATCAGCGCGTTTTATGGGAATATTCAACAAACAAATTCGCCGCAATCTTTAGCGGTGTTTTATTATGCAGGGCATGCGATTCAGATTGAACACCATAATTATTTGGTGCCTTTAGACATCCAATTTGGTGAGAATGAAAATTTTGACAAGGTGTTGTTCGATCTTAATTTACTGTTTGCGCAAATGTCTCAACTCAACAATGTACAAAACATTATTATTTTAGATGCCTGTCGGAATAATCCTTTTGCTGTGGCTGATACTGCGGGTAGCCGTGCAATATCGGTGGGGTTAGCACCTTTGAAAGCGCCTTCAAGTACCTTGATTGCATATGCTACCGAACCGGGTGGTGTGGCATCAGATGGTAGGGCTAAAAATGGTATATACACTAAACACTTATTAAGACATATCGACAAAAAAATCACGGTTGAAGAAGTGTTTAAAAAAGTCAGAAAAGGGGTCGCCAGAGAAACTCGTAATAAACAAATCCCTTGGGAACATTCATCCTTGTTGCGCGAGGTGTTTATCAACCCTCCGCGCAACAAAAATGTGCCTGACCTGATTGCTTTTTAACGGCATACAGCCAATTTAGAACACGTAGGCTAGCCCTACATGTAAGGTTGTAAAATTTTCGTCAATATCTTTGAAACGAGTCCCTTCGAATTTAATATCTTGTTGATAGTCATTTAGTTTTAGACGGGTCTGAAACAGTAAGTTGCTTGATAAGGGCATGGTCCAAGCCACGCCATAACTTAGCCCGGTAATGTCACCCTCGACCCTGCCAGTGAGATCATCGAATTCTAACTCTTCTTCGTCTTCACCTTCTTCTTCGTCATCATCAGTATTGGCAGCAAAGTTGTTGGTGGCGTTTAAATAGGCATAGGCTAGCGAGATACTTAATCGTCCCGCGCTTTCAAATTGCCAACTATAACTGCCACCAATAAACGGGCCTTTTTGCGAATAGCTTTCATTTACATATTCCACTTCATCTTCGTCTTCAATGTCTCGTTCGACAAAGCGCATCTTAGTTTTACCTGATTTGTAACCCGCAAAGAACGCCCATTGTTTAGTGGCTTGGTAGGCTAAGGTTAAGTCGATGTCGCTTCTTGATGCTTTACCAATGTCTTCTTCTTCAGAAATGGTGGCGTCTTCTAGGGTAAAACCACCATTTAGTGAAAGTTGCCAGCGATCTTGCGTGGCGACTAATGCCAGATTGGTGCTGGGGAAACTGATGTCGTGGTCTAATTTTTCTGGAAAAGAAAAGGTGCTAAAGCCAAAAGACAAACCTGTGACAAAGCGAATATCCTCAAAGCTATTTTCAGCGTTTACCTTACTCATTGGCAGAAGCAAACCCGCGATAATCAGGCTGCAGTAGGTAATACGGGGCATTTTTATTCATCCTTTTAATAAAATATACTGGAATCTTTGCTACAGAAATTTTGATTTTAGCAGATATGCCAACAGGCAAAATTTCAATAATAGAGCGGGTATGTGCGCAAAAATGTTCTAATATAAATATTCTATAAAACAACATGTTAGAGAATCATAGATGATGCTTAAAAATTGCACAAGGATTGCCTTGTTGGGCGTTATGTTTAGTTTAGTTGTTGCTTGTAATGCTACGCCAGATAGCGAGGAGCCGGAACAATGTCGCACTCAGAACGAGGAGGCTTGTAATGAATCAGCTGAAGATCGAGGGTACAATCCCTGTCTTGTGAATAACAAATTGCCGGTATGTAAAGGTAAGTGACTGAACAAGAAGTTAAACTACAACTAGCGGAAATAATCGGCACCTGGGTGGCGGCTATCGCTGTGGTTGTGGGTGGCATTTTTGGTATGTTTCAGTTTCTTGAACATAAGTCAGCGTTGCGAGTTGATCGTACCATGGCTTTTGTCGAACGTTATCATGCGAATAACTTGTTAGTAGAAGCCCGCTTAAAAGTCACCGATGTGATCAGTCGTCGGGTAGAAGACATCAACGAAGTGTTGAAAGATCCAAATGTTCAACCTGACAAACTGGCGAGTTTGTACAATGCGCAAGTGGTTCAAATTGTAAAAGAGGAATCCTTATCCAGTGCTTTAGAGCAGCTATTTACTTTTTATGAACAGATATTAATGTGTCGTAAAATGGAGCTATGTGAAGCCGAAGTCGCCGAGAATTTTTTTGATACTGACGGGCAGGCTTATTTGCTTACCTTCTACCCTTATATTTGCCATATACGCAGTGAATGGCATAACCCTAAGCAGTACGAAAAAATTGTGACTTATTATCTGGGTGAAAGTACCGAGATATGTAACTAAAGTCAGTAGGCACATGGTTAGTTTGTTTTTGTTGTTTTTGTTGTTTTTGTTGTCCATCTTGTAGGAAATGAAGAGACTTAACACATATGAATGTGACCAATATCTAGCATAAATAGGAACTAAATTTAAATGGCAAAAACCAATTTATGGCATGTATTTAAAAGCGTAGCCGCCAGTGTGTTGGGTGTGCAAAGTGATGCTAATTACAAAAGTGATTTTGAACAATCGTCTTTTGTACCTTACGCCATAGTAGGGGTGTTGTTTGTGCTGGGGTTGATTGGTTTGTTAGTACTAATTGTGAATCTTGTGCTGTAAGGCTAGGGTTGTTAAACCTGACTTACTTTTTTAGGGGCGAGTGCCCCTTATCTAAAATACACAATCCTCACTTTGTAGAAACCCAACCTAAAATATAATGCATTTCAGCCTGTAAATACCTAGCTGAATTGACTAACTCAAATATGACAGCGCTTAAAAACACTAATCAGTAATACACTATAATTAGAGTGACCTTTCTAGGTTTTTTAAAAGTAATAGTTATCTTGCGTTGTAAAAGTTGAATTGGATGACCAATATTGCTGACTATCACTAATCAGACTAGTGGTTTATTGATTTACCTGCTTTACTCAACGTTATGATCAAGTGGTCGATACCTAATTAGTGACGATGTTAACGGTTTAAACCTCAATAGGGATCTAGAATTAATGAATGCAACCAATAGATTATTCACCTATCTTTTCAGTGCTTTGTTTTTAGAAAGTTTAGTACTCGCATTTTTTATGAAACATTTACCTCTGCGTTAATCATTGGCCTTCCTGCACTGTTAGTTCCTTTGTATTTTAATAGGATGGCACCAGAAGCAACCATGACAAAACATGTGTCTGCATTAGCAACCATGATTTTTGCTGCCTTGCATATTCATCAAACGAATGGATTAATTGAAGTCCATTTTGAAATTTTTATTCTGCTGGCATTTTTAATAATTTATAAAGATTGGCGAGTATTTATTACTGCTATTTTAGTTGTAGCGGTTCACCATATATCATTTTATTTTTTGCAAGTGAACGATGTCGGCGTATATATTTTCGACCAAGATAGATTAGCTTTTACAACTGTGATAATCCATGCGGTTTAAGCTATAGCAGAAGCCTGCATTGCTGGTTATATGGCAAAAGTGATGGCAGAAGAAAGTAAAGCCGGAGAAGAGTTAGCCTTTGTCGCCAGTGAATTAATGGCTGACGAAAGTGCAATTGACCTGAGTGTAAAAACTAATGCCGGAAGCAACATTACCTTAATATCATTTAACGAATTGTTGGAGTTGCTGTTTAAGGTTATTAGCAATGTTAAAGAACAAGTAATTGAATTAAATGCTAACGCAGATAATTTAGTCAAAACCAAAGAGGACTTAGAAAAATCTTCTTTGCAACGTCAGTTAGAAACTGACGTGATTGCAACATCTGCCGAAGAGATGGCAGTGACAGTTGCCTCAATTTCTGAAGAAACCAGTAATTTGAGTACTCAAATGCAAGAGGCAAATGATTACACTAAAGCGGCAAGTGAAGTGATTGTTAAAATTAACGCTCAAAATGAAAGCCTCACGGCGGCCTTAGAAAATACCAATGTGCAAGTTGTTGAGTTAGCTAACTCAACAGAGGCTATTTCAAACGTGTTATCTGAAATCACCAGTATTGCAGAGCAAACAAACTTATTGGCGCTTAACGCGGCGATTGAAGCGGCAAGAGCTGGAGAGCAAGGAAGAGGTTTTGCAGTGGTGGCCGATGAGGTACGAGCATTAGCAACACGTACCAAAGACAGTACTAATAAAATTGGTGGAACACTTTCACTACTGCAGGGCTATTCTGAATCAACGACTGAATCTATGACTGAGAGTATTCAAATTGTTCAATCAGTGATTGAAAGTGCAGATAAAGCACAGCAACAAATTGTGCAAGCATCTGGTTTAGTTGAAGACGCCAGTTCAATATCAATCAGTGTGGCAGCAGCAGTTGAGCAGCAAGCTGTGACAACAGACGGTATAGCCAAAAGTGCAGAAACACTTAGAGGTACAGTACAAACAGACAGGGAAAAAGTCGATTTGTTAGGCTCTGAAGCCACAAAAGCCAGTCAAATATCCGGTGACATGGAGCAAAGTATTGCCCGCTTTAAGTCGTAAATTAAAAAAGCGGCACCTTACTATTGTAGGCGTTTGGATTATTTTTACGGTGCTGGCATTCGCTTATTTTTCAACAGCGAGGTTAGTCAATTTTGATGTTGATAACAAATTGCTGGAGGTTGACCACCTTCAGCTTGGACGTTATTTGAAAAACTATCAGTCCTCCCAAGAAAATGGCTTAGCGAATAGTGTGATTCATTTTTCTAAGCCAAATTGTACTTGTAAAAAATTTAGTCAGGATCATATCCAAGATATTAATAAAATGGCTGAAGACAACCAATTCAGTGTGACCAATGTGGTGCTTGAACAGCATGCTATTATCCCTGCTACCCCTTCAGTTGCTATTTTAGATGCCTTTGGAGAAGTGATTTATTTTGGTCCTTATGGTCAAGGTTTAGGTTGCTCGCAAACGTCTGGTTTTGCGCAAACTATGCTTAATAACTTTGTAAAAGGCTTTTCAGCTAACATTATTATTAGGGAAGCAAAAGGTTGTTATTGCTCTGTGTGATAATCTGCAATTAAGCCTTTTATATTTTACCCAACTCATCAAGTATCGACCTGTCTAGTACGATTATTTTTCCGTAACGTAAAGCAATAACTTTATCTGTTTGTAAGCTTTGTAGTATTTTGTTCACTGTTTGCCGAGAGCTATGGATCAGCTGAGCAAGTGAGTCTTGAGATATCGCCAATTCATTGGTTGTTGCGCCCTGATGTTGTTCTTCTAAACCTTGTTGCATCAAACTTAACCTTTTACACAATTGGCCTTTTAAGGATAGACAGCCAGTTTCATCTATTAAGCTAAAGGTTGCTCTTACTCGCTGACATAACAGGCGCATAATGTGAATTTGCCACTGGTTATGTTCAACCAGTAATAGATCAAAAGCGGATTTTGGACACATCAGTAAGGTGGTGGAACCCTCGGCATGGGCGTCGTGTGTGCGAGGTAGTCCATCTATTAAGGATATTTCACCAAACCAATTTCCAGTCTGGATCCAAGTGAGTACTAGCTCCCTGCCTTCCAGAGTAAAGTTACTGGCGCGAATTCGACCTGTAAGCACACAATAAAAGCCATCGGCTAGGGCATTTTTTTGATGCAACATTTGTTTGTCATTCAGATGTTTTATTTTACTTCGTTGTTGTAATTGTTTGGCCAAATCTTCTGGCAAAGAAGCAAACCATGGGTTTTGTTTGAGTATGTTATGTATTTCACTGGCGAGCATAAAAATATTCCAATTGTCATCTAGGCGACAGTTTGTATTCTGCGCAGTAGATTAAGGTAGTGCAACTTAAATTTAGCCGAGAATGTGATATGACCTCTTCAGTAAAACAACAAGTAAGTGAACAAGAATGGCAAACCCGAGTGGATCTAGCCGCCAGTTATCGAGCAGTGGCCATGTTTGGCTGGGATGATTTAGTGTTTACCCATATATCTGCACGGGTACCGGGACCGGAACATCATTTTTTAATTAATCCATACGGATTGATGTTTGAAGAAGTGACGGCTTCGAGTTTAGTTAAGATTGATCTTCAGGGTAATAAGGTGATGGACTCAGAATATGAGATCAATCCTGCTGGTTTTACTATTCATAGTGCTGTGCATGAAGCACGTGATGATGCTAAATGTGTTATGCATTTACATACTGCAGCAGGTATTGCGGTGTCGGCCACTAAAGAAGGTTTGTTGCCTCTTAGTCAGCAATCGTTGTTTGCCTTGTCGTCTTTGTCTTACCACGACTATGAAGGTGTAGCACTGAACCCTGATGAGAAAACACGCCTTGTGGCTGATTTAGGCGAAACCAATTTTATGATTTTGCGTAATCATGGCTTGTTAACCTGTGCGGGCTCTATTGCTGATGCATTTTTAGCTATGTATTTATTAGAATGTTCGTGCCAAATTCAGCTTAAAGCACAGGCTAGTGGTCAAGAATTGATCCCTATCCCATCACAAATTTTAGCCGGTATTCAGGCCCAAGCGAAACAAGTAACACGTTCTGCAGGTGGAAGCTTGGCATGGCCGGGCATATTGCGTAAATTAGACCGCATCAATCCTGGATATGACTTATAAAGTTTGAATCAACTTAGTTTCGAAAATTACCAAAAACATGCAGATTATAGCCAATTGTGCGGTCACCGTATCGCACATTGGCAGTCTTTAGGTTTTCAACAACAAATAGACAAACCCACAATAGTATTTATTCACGGCTTTCCAAGTGCTGCTTGGGATTGGCATTACCAGTGGAAACACTTAGCTGGGGAATACCGATTACTGAGTTTAGATTTATTAGGTTTTGGTTTATCCGATAAACCGACAGATCACCAATATAGTTTGCTCGAGCAAGCCGATATTGTGCAGGCGTTACTCAACAGCCAAGGTGTTAAGCAATATCATATCTTGGCCCACGACTATGGTGACTCGGTTGCCCAAGAGTTGTTAAGCCGACAGGATGATAGTCCGAATGACGTAAAAATTTTGTCTGTTTGTTTTCTAAACGGTGGTTTATTTGCTTCCCATCACAGACCATTATTTACCCAGAAATTATTAAAAAGTTGGCTCGGCGGTTTGGTCAGTCACTTTATGAATAAGTCGAGTTTATCCAAAGGGTTTAATAAAATATTTGCCAAGCATAGTCCGCCCAGTGCGCTTGAAATAGATACCCTGTGGCAATTAATCGAGCATAACAATGGCAAAAAAGTGTTGCCTAAGTTGTTAAGCTACATTGATGAACGCAGTCAACATGGACAACGTTGGGTTGAAAGTATGATCAGTACCTCTGTTCCCCTGTATTTTATCAACGGTATTCACGACCCGATTTCAGGGCAACATATGCTCGACCATTATATTGATATTATTCCCAAGTCAAAAACAACCGCGCTTGATGTGGGGCATTACCCACAGTTAGAGGCACCCAAAGAGGTTTTGGCTTTGTATCAGACTTTTTTGAATGAAGTTATAGGTTGAATTTTCTACACTGAGCCTTATTACTATTGTCTTACTTCGAACATAAAGAACCAATATGTATCAATTAGCCCAAGTTAATATCGGTATCGCCAAAGGCGAAATGGATAGTGAGGTCATGAAGGTGTTTGCTGATAATCTTGAACCCATCAATGCCATTGCTGAAGCATCAGTTGGTTTTGTATGGCGTTTAAAGGACGACGGTGGCAACGCAACCGATATTGTTTTTTCAGACAATCCTAATGAATTAGTGAATATGTCGGTTTGGGAGTCGGTAGATGACTTAAAACACTTTATGTTTAAAACTCATCATATTGATTTTCTAAAGCGTAAAAAAGAATGGTTCGAAACACCGTCACAAGCAACTTATGTACTGTGGTGGATCCCCGCCGGACATCTTCCTAGCATTGAAGAAGCCAAACAAAAATTGACGTTAATTAGAAAATACGGAGAAACAGCCGAGGCGTTTAGTTTTAAAAAGGTGTTTGCTTCTCCAAGCGACTGCTCTTAATTAACTAATATATTAGCACCAGTTGTTTTCATAAAACATGTCAGGGCATGGCATAATATCCGCCTCACAACATTTGTTATTTCTTATCTATGAAAATCTATTACGAAGACAGTATGCCTTATGCCGCTGAGTTCTTTTCTGAACTGGGAGAGTGTCAGGTATTTTCTCATAAAACTGTTGATTCTAGCATGTTGTCCGATGCGGATGTTTTATTGGTGCGTTCTACCACAAAAGTAAACGCTAACTTACTTGACGGTAATTCCTGTCTCAAATTTGTGGCGACTGCCACTGCAGGTACCGATCATATAGACCAAGAGTATTTAGCAAAACGCGGGATTCCTTTTGTTTCAGCTGGTGGCTGTAATGCAGTCGCTGTAGCTGAATATGTGTTGAGTGCTATGGTCGTAACAGCCAATAAGCAAAACTGGAATTTAGCCGACAAAACAGTGGGCATTGTTGGGGCAGGGCATGTGGGCACCGCACTATCGAGAGTATTAACGGTGCTCGGCATTAAACACAAGTTGTGTGATCCACCTTTGACCGATGCAGGCGACCCCCGAGCTTTTGTGACTATGAACGAAATTATGCAATGTGATGTGATTACTTTGCATGTGCCCTGGGTTAAAGCAGGCAAATATCAAACACAAGGTATGTTTGATAAACAAAGATTAAGCCAATTGTCTGAACAGCAATTATTAATCAACGCCTGTCGAGGTGAAGTGATTGATAACCAGGCCGCACTAGAATTGTTTGAGCAGGGTAAAAAGCTGAATCTGGTGTTGGATGTATGGGATAACGAACCTGATATTAAATTGGAACTGATCCCGCATATCGCGCTTGCTACAGCACACATAGCCGGCCACACCATTGAAGGTAAAGCCAGAGGTACCGAAATGTTGTATTTGGCTTTGTGTGAGTTGTTAGGAAAACAAGCAGATAAAAAACTCAGTGATTATTTACCTGAATCCACTATTGGGCCTTTGCTAGTCAAAGAGGATCAAGACTTGTTACAGGCTGCAAGTCAGTTGACACTTGAAGTGTATGATATTTCGCAAGATGATCAAGCCTTTAAAAAACAAGCACAAGGTCCAGAGCAGTTTAGATATATCCGAAAACACTATCCTATAAGAAGAGAGTTTTCTGCAATTGCCGTAAATACTGGAAATTTTGTTGATTCAAAGGCAATCTACGCTCTTGGATTTTTGCCGACTAAATAGTCTAGGCGAAATTCAAATCAACCCATTTTTTTTAAATTTTTAGGAGTAATAAAACCATGTCTCGGGCCTTTGATGTCGCCGTGTTGGGCGCTACTGGATTAGTAGGACAACACATGATCGAAATTCTTGAACAGAGAGATTTTCCGATCAACAAACTTTATCCATTAGCCAGCGCACGTTCTGCAGGTGGAAAGGTGACCTTTAAGGGAAAAGAGATTACCGTTTTAAATGCTGATGAATTTGATTGGAGTCAGGTGCAACTTGGTTTCTTTTCTGCTGGTGGCAGCGTATCTGAAAAATTTGCGCCAATCGCCGCTGAAGCAGGGTGCGTGGTGATCGACAATACGTCTCACTATCGTTACGACGCTGACATCCCTTTGGTTGTGCCAGAAGTAAATCCTCAGGCATTAGCTGAGTTTCGTAATCGAAATATTATTGCCAACCCAAATTGTTCAACTATCCAAATGATGGTGGCCTTAAAGCCTATCCATGATGCTGTTGGTATTGAGCGTATTAACGTGTGTACCTATCAGTCTGTGTCTGGGGGTGGTAAAGCCGCTATCGATGAATTAGCTCATCAAACTGCCGCGTTGTTAAGTGGCAAAGAAGTGAAAACCGAAGCCTTTAGTCGACAGATCGCTTTTAACGTTATCCCGCAAATTGATGTCTTTATGGACAATGATTACACCAAAGAAGAAATGAAAATGGTCTGGGAAACGAAAAAAATCATGGGCGATAACAACATTTTAGTGAATGCAACGGCTGTTCGTGTACCGGTATTTTATGGTCATGGTGAAGCTATTCACATAGAAACACTTGCCCCCATTGATGCTGAAGACGTTAAAGATTTACTCGCCAATGCGCCAGGTGTGGTATTACATAGAGAAAGAGAAGATTTCCCTACTCAAGTAAGCAGTGCCAGTGGTAACGATGATACTCATGTGGGTCGAGTCAGAAACGATATTTCTCATCCTAATGGGATTAACATGTGGGTTGTTTCAGACAATGTACGTAAAGGTGCTGCAACCAACAGTGTGCAGATTGCTGAAGTACTGATTAGAGATTATATGTAGATATAAATCTGTCGAGAGCCACGGGCATGTGTGGCTCTCATTAATTCCCTTCTATTGCCGATAATATTACAAGTATTTTAATAAACTAACCTTGTCTTGGAATTCAAGTTATTTATATTGGCATACAAGCCAGTGATTCTAGATCAATCTGATCATCTGGTTTATAGTTGTGTAAATATTTAGCGGTTATTCTCAAACTTGGAATACGAATTGCTAAACCATATAAATCTATGCACCAATAAGTCAATAAAATGACAACTGTAGCAATGACTTAGCAAGCCATTTATAGCGATAGATAATTACTTTTTTAAACTAGATTATTCCAGAATAACACCGCAGCGTACGGCCATCTTTATTGTGATGAAAGTTGAATTTTTGGGGAAAAAGGAAACATATGAATTTGCGAAAGTTAGCAATACAGCTTTTTATCATGCTGAATTTCGTTACTGCTGTTCATGCTCAACAAGTTCAGCTGAAAGGCCCTAAAAACTCTAGGCCACGAGTTTCCCAACCCGCTCCGCAACCAGCACCACAGCAAGCATCTCAACCTGCATCTCAATCCGTATCTCAAATAGCGTCGGAAAGCGTTTACGGGCCAATTGTATCTTCTGATACGTTATGGCAAATAGCCAAACGATATAGACAAAATAACTCACAGTCTATTTACCAAGTGATGCAAGCTATCTTTGAGCTTAACCCTGAAGCATTTGATCAACAAAACCTCAATTTGTTAAAAGATGGCTCAATGTTAACATTGCCATCAGAGCGCTATATCGCCAGTGTTAATACACAACAGGCGCGAGAGAAGGCCGAAAACGATTCACAAAATTTTCAATCTAGTGACGCTACTTCTAATACAAAGAACCAACAAACGGCTGCTGCAAACACCGAAGCACTTAATCAAACTAAAGAGTTTATTGAGCAAAAATTAGGTGCTATTGACGAGGCACAAAATCGCCAGTTTATGGCAATTCGGAAGCAATTTGCCGAATCTATCAACAGTGTACAAAGCATATTAGATGAGAATAAAAAATTATCTGAGCGACTAGCTAAAGTTAATACCGATATTGATGAAATGCGCGTTCAGGAAGAACAAAAATCCCTGCAAATGAATCAAATGGGTGAAAGCATTGAAGAGCTATTAGAAAAGTCGCGTCAGGATGACGCTGAAAAAGCAGCTCAAATGGTTCAAGAAGAAAAGTCTTGGCTAGATAACCCTTTGACACTGATATTGGTGTTCACATTACCTGTTTTATTAATACTTGCCGCTTTTGCCTATTGGATGATTAAACGCAAGGCACCAGCGTTAGTCAAACCAGAAGAGGATGATATTGACGACCTTTCTTTGGATCCTCTGGCAGCCGAAATGGATGATTTATCCGATTCTCTAAGTGCTGAATTGTCGGAAGACGCTTTAGATGAAACAGATGAAACAGATGAATTAGATGATGATAATTTGTTTGGGGATGATGATTTACTCGATGATGTGTTATCTGAAGAGCTTGAAGAATCATTAGATGATGCGCTGGAAGATAGCATAGAAGAACCTCTTGTTGATGACGCTGAAATATTTGATGAGCTAGGTGACGATGTACTTGACGATGACGAATTTGAAGAAGGGTCTGAGGTTGTTGAGCAAGATGACTTAGATAGTTTATTCGAAGAAGATGACGACTTGTTAGCTGAAGTTAATGAAGACGTAACCGACGACTTGTTGGCTGAAGTTAATGAAGATGTTGCTGACGATCTGTTAGCTGAAGTACAAGGTAGTGATGAAGACTCTGACCTAGATGACATGTTGATTGAGGAAGACGAGCAACAAGTCGACTCTACAGTCGATGAGATGGAATATGAGGAAGACGAATCACTTCTGGCTCCTGTTGAAGATGAAGATGAAAAAACCATTGAGTCAGTGGTAGACGACGAAGAACCACCAGAAATTAGTATTGATGACCTACTTGATGAATCAACAGATGAAGTGTTCGAAAACTCTCTGACAGATGATTCAGAGGGCATTAACGAAGAAGTACTGCAAAACTTAGATAAAGAAATCGCTTCTCAAAATGAAGAATTAGATAGGGTTACAGGTAGTCTAATTGATGAATTAGAACAAGTCGAACAAATGCGTTCTATGCTTCCAGATGATGATGAAGAAGAACTATCCGACGGCGCTGATCCTCAGCTGGATATTCAAAAACTCGATGATTTAGCAGAAGAAATAGATGAAGATTTGTTGGCCGATGAAAGCGCTGACGATTTGGTCGATGAAAGTGCTGACGATGACATCGAGATTGATATATCTGAAGTCCTACAAGGGGCTGAGCAGGCAATTGAAATAGAAGATTCAGAAGATTCAGAAGAGTCGAAGTCTGAGGTTGAAGCTGAAGAGTTAGTAGAGTCAGAGCCAGAAATTGAAGCTGAAGCGTCAGTAGAGCTAGAGCCAGAAATTGAAGCTGAAGCGTCAGTAGAGCTAGAGCCAGAAATTGAAGCTGAAGAATTAATTGAGTCAAAGCAGGAAGTTGAATCTGAAGAGTTAGTTGAGCCAGAGCCTGAAGTTGCAGATGAAGCGTCAGTGGAATCAGAGCCTGCTGTTGAAGCTGAAGCGTCAGTAGAATCTGAGCCTGCTGTTGAAGCTGAAGCGTCAGTAGAATCAGAGCCTGAAGTTGCAGCTGAAGCGTCAGTGGAGCCAGTGCCTGAAGTTGCAGCTGAAGAGTTAGTTGAGCCAGAGCCTGAAGTTGCAGCTGAAGCGTCAGTGGAACCAGAGCCTGCTGTTGAAGCTGAAGTGTTAGTTGAGCCTGAGCCTGAAGTTGCAGCTGAAGCGTCAGTGGAACCAGAGCCTGAAGTTGCAGCTGAAGCCTTAGTTGAGCCTGAGCCTCAAGTTGCAGCTGAAGCGTCAGTGGAACCAGAGCCTGAAGTTGCAGCTGAAGAGTTAGTTGAGCCTGAGCCTGAAGTTGCAGCTGAAACGTCAGTGGAACCAGAGCCTGAAGTTGCAGCTGAAGAGTTAGTTGAGCCAGAGCCAGAGCCGGAAGTTGAAGCTGAGGAATTAGCTGAGCCAGAGCTTAAAGCAGAAGCGTTGGTAGAACCTGAAGTTGAAGAAGATGAGTTGGCTGATCTAGAGCGGGCAATTGAAGATGAAGACTTGCTTGAGCCAGAATTCGAAGCGCCAGCCAGTAGCATTGATTCGATATTAGACGAAGATCAGTTAGAAAAAGCCCTAGAAGATTTTGAAAAAGAAGAGTTGGATGAGGTATTAGAAGATCTCACATCAAATGAAACTGCCTCTATTAGTTCACTGGATGATCTAGAATTTTCTGCAGATGACTTTGTGACTAAAGAACAAAAAATTGAGCCTGTAGCATCAGCGGTGCCAACCTTAGATGATATCGAGTCGATTGACGATTTTGATGATAGTGAACTAGAAAATGCATTTGATGAAACGGTCGAAGAGTCATCACCTAGTAATAATGACGAATTAGACGATTTACCAGGATTGGGGGATTGGTTAGACGAAGATGATGTCAAACCTAGCACCCAACAAGCTGGGAGCAATCAGGATAATGACGTCATAGAAGAGCTTGAAGAGTCAAGCTTTGATGAAATTCTTGAATCTATCGATTTAGACGATGACATATCAACTACAGAAGATGATGATACTGGGTTTGATATTGCCGCTTTACTGGATGAAACAGCACAAAGTGAAAGTGTCAATTTTAGTGAGCAAGAGACAGAAGATTTTCTGGATGTTGAAGCCTTGTTGAATGAAAGTGTTGATGCCGAGTCTGATGATGAAATAGACAAAGCGTTAGATTTAGACATTCCTTTAGAGCCTTTTGTCAGTGAGCAGGATGGTTTAGAGATGATCGATGTTGACGCTGATGACGGTTTAGGGGCTAAGTTAGATTTGGCACATGCCTATATTGAAATTGGTGAAGACGAATCTGCAAAAGAATTATTAAGTGAAATAATTGAAAATGGCACACCAGAGCAAGTTAGCCAAGCTAAAGGGATTTTAGGTACCTTAGATTAGTAAGGTTTTTTGGATTTAAAGGGACCACTGCATTAGTTATTGATTGGATTAAGCGTTTCATGAATTTTTGGGCTTTCTCGCCTTAGTGTATGTGGATGTTATTCAACTGCGCATAAAATTTTATTTATATTCAAGATGTATGAATGATTTAGTTAATTTCTCCTGTCTACTCTCCTTGGGTATGAATTATTGTATGCTTGTCTTTGCTGGCAGATACGTTAACTAATGTGAGTGTTCATGAATAGATTTTTGATTGTTTTTTTATTGGTTAGTCATGTTGTTCAATCTAAAGAAATATCAGTCAGCCTTTTGACGAAATCTGATCAAGAGCTCGCCAATGTTGTTGTGTACTTTACGCCTAAACAGAAACAGGGTTTAGCGCAAACCCACGAAATGGCTATTATGGATCAGGTGGATACACAATTTTCACCGCATATTTTGGCGATACAAAAAGACACTCAGGTTCGTTTTCCCAATTCAGATTCAATCAAACACCACGTGTATTCTTTTTCACCAGCTAAAACCTTTGAATTACAATTATATAAAGAGCTTCAGGCAGATCCTTTACTCTTTTCAAACCTTGGTTCGGTTGAGCTAGGCTGTAACATTCATGATTGGATGTTAGGTTATATTTTTGTTGTTGATACTCCGTATTTTGGCAAAACTGATATCAAGGGAAATCTGACCCTAGATTTACCTGATGGCGAGTATCAACTAGATGTTTGGCATCCTAGGATCAAGGATAAATTGAGTTCTTTATCCAGACAACTTACATTGCCGAGGGAATCTGAAATAAAAATTAACCTTAAATCAGCACTTTTGCCTGACGTAAATCAATATGAAAATGTATCGGATGAATTTTCTGATTATGAATAAAGATTTGAAATGGAAAATGGAGTCTTACGGGAAGGTTTTACAAGTATTTTTTCTGAACCTGTGTATGTTAAGCGTTAATTGTATCGCTGCTGAAGTTAAAGGGGTTGTGCAACTTAACTATGTTAAGGCGGATGAACAACCCTCTTGGTTTGATAAGGACACAGGCATTCTCGCCTACTCCAAAGATAGTGCAAACGTACAACAAGCTTTGGTTGAGCTGTCAGATAATTTTGCCAGTGGTCTGAGTTACGTTGTTGTAGCTAATTATTACCAGTTGGGCGAGCAAAACCTTGGTATATCCCAAGCCCAGATCAGTTACAAACCATTAAGTAATAGTAAATTTAGGTGGCGCGCAAGAGCTGGCTTTTTCTATCCTAAATTATCTTTGGAGAATGTTGATACTGGATGGCTGTCACCTTTCACCTACACTCAATCAGCAGTGAATAGTTGGGTCGGGGAGGAGCTGCGTACCGCAGGATTGGAATTGACCTTATTTAGTCCTGGTCGTGCTCGCAATAGTCCTATCTCCTGGGAATTCCATGCTTCACTGTTCAAAGCAAATGACCCTTTGGGGACACTTATAAGTTGGCGTGGTTTTGCATTGCATGACAGACAAAGTTTAAATAATGACCGTGTACCTTTTGCACCCTATCCCAGTGTTATTCAAACAGACCGTATTTTTCATCCAGATTATGTTGAGCCTTTTCATGAGTTGGATGGGAACATTGGTTTTTATCTGGGTACACACATTGAATATTATAAACAGTCCACTTTGCGCTATTACTATTACGACAATCAAGCCGATCCATTAGCGGTCAGTCAGGAAAGATTATACGCTTGGCGAACTAAATTTCATTCCCTTGCTGTACAACATAAATTTAATGGCAATACACGTATACTGGGGCAATGGCTAACAGGCAGTTCTGTCATGGGCGACCGCTTTGTTTTTATTGATTTTGATGCTTGGTATGTGATGCTGAGTCACAAACACAAAGACCATAGAATTAGCCTGCGTTTTGATAAGTTTAAAGTCGCGGAAGATGATATTTTTCCATGGGACCCGAATAATAGCGATGGCCAAGGTTATACATTGGCTTGGCGGTATGATTTAGATAAGAATTGGCAAATTGGTGTTGAGCAGCATATCAATAAAAATGCTGCTGATATCAGAGCAACCTTAGGTCAAAAAGTCGAAATCAATCAACAGCAAAGCCTCGCAGTACTGCAATACCGTTGGTAAAGAATATATAACCTGAGTACAGGTTATATGCTGCCCTGCTGTTCAATCACTAATACTCTCGCTTCACCAATAGGAGCAGCATAGTGTTTGGTGCCAGTGGACGCATAAAAGATGTCGCCTATTTCAAGTGGTTTTGAAAACTGTTTACCATGTTGCTCGTAGTACATGACAACTTTACCATCCAATACCACAAATACTTCTTTACCCTCATTAATATGCCAATAATATGGCGTGTCGATCCAATGCAGGCGGGTTGAAACTCCTTGCATGCGGGCAATCGTTATTGCCTGCCATGAATTTTCAGCTGTAAAATCTTTGGCGCTAATAAACTGCATTTAGTTAGTAACCCTTTTAGTTGATGGTGGATATTTGTCTAAGAGTTCTTTAGGGCGAATGGGCCTTTTCTCCAAGTTACCGCGGCAATTTGGACAAATATGTGTATGTGAATTGACGGCGCAATTTTCACAGAAAGTACATTCAAATGTACAGATATAGGCTGCTGAATCGGCAGCTAAGTCGAGGTTACAACTTTCACAGTTGGGTCTAAGTTGCAGCATGCTGTTTTTCCTTAGTTGGGCAATGGAATCCTGTATTGGTCCACTGGAATTCCATTTGTTTAGCCGTAGATAATGCCAGTTGTTGGCTGTAAAATTTGCTGAGCAAATGTAAGCTCATGTCGATGCCGGCAGAAATTCCACCAGAGGTGATAACGTGTTGGTTATCTACCCAACGAACATTCTCAATTATCGGAATATCAGGAAATGATTGTTTAAAATCCTCGATATCACTCCAATGGGTTGTGGCTTGATAATTGTTTAGGATGCCGGCTTGGGCCAATAAAAAAGCACCGGTACAAACAGAGGCGATAATAGGAACCTTATTCGCTTGTTCTTTTAGCCATTGAATGATTTGGGCTTTATGCATTTCTTCGGTGTGCACACCTCCGGCTACTATAAGCAAATCAAGTTTTGGGTGAGTTCCAATACAATATGTTGGTGTGATACAAAATCCACCTCTTGCCTGAATAGCCAGTTCAGTCTCGCCAATCAAAAATACATTCATTCGTAGTTTTTTTTTGTTTAAGCGATTAGCGGTAGAAAACACTTCAAAAGGACCAGAAAAGTCCAACACTTCAGCGTTTTTATAGATGTATATGCCAATATTTAGCTGTTCAATTTTATCTGCCATTAGATTTATCCCAAGGTGATTAACGTATGTTGATAATTATATAAGCGACTATTTTAGGCTTATGAAGTCCCGTTTCTTGATATGTTTTGTTGTTAATCGAATGAGAAAAATACTAATGGATAAACTGTTTGACAGAAATGACATAAAAGCATAGTTTTATGCCATGTTTGCAACTCGGCGTATCCTATTTGTAATATTTGATCAGTTTGAATTACTGGATCTCTCTGGGCCGTCTTCGGTCTTTACGGCTGCAAAAACATTAGTAGAACAACCAATTTATTCAATATGTACTCTTTCTTCTGGTGGTGGACTTATCGGATCGCGCAGCGGTATTGAGGTCAATAGCCAAGCTATTGAAGGATTCAATGTACGTTCTTCAGACACTATATTGATTGTAGGAGGGGAAAAAAAAGCAATCAGTCAGGTCTCTGAAAAGTCTAATTTAAGTGCTTGGTTGGCGCTAAATTCGCAAAAAGCTGAACGTTTAGGTTCAATTTGTTCTGGTGCGTTAGTGCTTGCAGCAAACGACTTGTTGCATGGTAGAAAGGCCACAACACACTGGGCTGATCTTGAGCAGTTGAGTAGTGATTACCCTAGGGTAAATGTAGAACAAGACGCATTGTATTGTATTGATGACAATATATGGACATCTGCTGGTGTTACAACGGGTATCGACATGGCACTGGCTATGGTAGGCAAGGATCATGATCAGAAAGTGATGCACAAAGTGGCTAGTTGGTTAGTCGTTTATGCTCAGCGGCTGGGACACCAATCGCAGTTTAGTGAATTGTTGGCAGCACAAAATCAGCATATGTTTTCAGATATTGTTGTTTGGCTAGATAGAAACCTGCATAAACCTATTAAAGTAAGAGATATGGCTGAACAATCAGCAATGACTGAACGTACATTTTATCGAAAATTTACTGATGAAGTAGGTTGTACACCTTCGAAGTTTTTAGAAAATAGGCGTTTGTTTAGAGCGAAACATTTATTAGAAACGGGCAGTGTGGTTAAGTCGGTTAGTGTTAACGTAGGTTATAAGTCGATATTGGGTTTTTGTAGTGCGTTTGAAGCTAAGTACGGTTTATCACCAGCATTATATAAACGTATACATTGTAAATGACGGAAAATTTTCTAGCAGACCGGATGGCCTGCTAGAAAATATTAAGACATATAGGTTTTAGAAGAAGCTATAAACTAAAGTCACAGCTGTTTGTGTATCTAGATTGTCGATACCGTCAGCCACATCCGAGTTATGATCTAGGATAAGTGAGACTTTAAGAGATAAACCTCCGCTTATTTGCGCAGACACAGAAGTCTCTGATTTAGACTTAGTATTGTCGCTGCCGACCTCAGTACTAACTAGCTGTTTGAAGTTGGCGGTATCAGAAATTTTCCATTGGTAATCCAACGCAGCCCTAACAATGAACCCATTTTGTTCAACACCTTCGTTAGTTTCAGCAAATGAATAACCAGGACCGATGCTGTAATTAAATTTACTTGTATCGTCTTCCCACAACTTATGTGACCAACCAGTAGCTAAAGTTGCTTGGTAGTCGTAACTGCTAAACTTGTCGTCTTCATATGAAGCAAAACCAAATAAACGATGATCAGGATTTTCTAACTTGTAGTTACCTTGACCTGATAAGAAATATTTTTGTGCGGTTGTTTGTTCCACACCACTGATTTCGTCTTTTTTGTACAATGCTTCAACAGTGAAGTCATTGCTCCACTGAGTCAGTTCCTGATGGGCTGATAACTTAGCTTTAATCGAGGTTGTTTCAGTATTACCTGTTGTTGCAATGTAACCAAATTCGCCGTCCATTGAGAAAGGTTTTACTTCGTCTGCTGCTAATACATTCCCTGCGGCACAGAGCCCAAGTAAAAATAAAGATTTGTTCATTCGTATATCCTTTGTGTGTAAATAAAACTCAGTAGCCATGCACTTAATAGTCTGACAGAAACTTAACTATAATCGTATTCTACGTTAGTCGAACTTTGTTTAAAAAAACTGATAAACCAAGGTTACTGCGGCTTCAGTGTCCAGTTCTTCAGTATCGGGCCCAACGCTGGTATCGAGATTCATGACCAAACTTAACTTCATAGCCAAAGCCCCAGTCAACTTTGTAGACAGTGAGGTTTCAGATTTGGTTTTGGTAAATTCTTGGTCTGCTTCAGTGCTCAAAAATTGTCGAAAAGTCGCACTTTTAGAAAATTTTCGTTTGTATTCCATTGCAGCTCTTACAATAAGACCTCTGCTATCTTCTTCATTATTATCATCTTCAAGTTCTGATATGGCGTAGCCGGGACCCACACTGTATTTAAATTCACTTTGTTTATCGTGCCACAACCTTGACGTCCATCCGGTTGCAAATGCAGCTTGGTAACGAAAACCACTGAAGCGATTATTTTCATATTCACCGTAGATAAAAAGTCGGTCATCGGGTTCTGCCAGTTTGTGATCGAGTTGCCCAGATAAGAATAGTTTTTGTGCTGATGCGGTATTACTTCTTTCACCCTCAACTTCTTGTTGGCTTTGTTTGTAAAGAGCATTACCTCTGATTTGATAACTCCAAGAGGTTAACTCTTGACTGGTATTTATCTTAGCTGTGATTGTTGAGGTATTGGTATTTCCACTTGCCACCAAAAAGCCAAATTCGCCAATCATGGATAATTCATCATCATCATCATAAGTAGGTCTATCTGCTAGATAAAGAGAGTGCATGATGCCTTGCTTAGCAAAAGCACTACTTGCCGTTAGTAAAACAAAAAGGAGGAGAAAGCACTTCATGATCTTAAAAACACTACTAATCTAAAAATTTAGCGGAATATTATATCTATAATTATTAGACTTGTGGATAGATAAAGCACAAAACATGCAACAAATACGGGTTTTTCAAGGTGTTTTTCCCTCCCATCCCCAAATGACCAATTCAGTATGACAGGGCACTTTGCGGTAGGAGAGGTGGAATGATTAGCCAAATGAGGGGTTCATAACACTCAATACGCCATCCGCTTCCATTGATGCAAATTTAACCGCATCTTTCAAATCTTCTTGATCGAGCTTCAAATATTTTAAAACTAGAGGAGTGACTAACTGACTAGCTGAATACAAATTATCATGGGTCATCGCAACAGCAGCTCTTACAGCGGTATAAATTATCGCGATATCTTTACTTTTTAATGCTTTATTTTCATCATGCAGTTCCATCACTGGAAGGTATAACTGGCTAGGTAAATGCCAAAATTCCATTAATTTTGCGCTGCAACTTGCGTAGTCAAAACCAAGAACTTGCTTCTGTAATTTCCATGGCGAGGTTTTTTCGTCATATTTACAACATTCAATTGCCAAATTTGGGGCTTGAACGGCCACTAACAACTCACCTAAATTATGTAACAATCCTAATAAGAAAAAACGTTCGCTACCTCTTATTCTGACCATTTTAGCTAGATGTTTTGCTACCAACGCAGCATAAATACTCTGTAACCAAAACCTTTTTAAATCAATTACATCACTGCTGAAGTGTTCAAATGCCGAGCTCGCAGTTTCTGCCATGACTAGATTATATAAGGCTTCGCCACCAATAATATTGATGGCTTTAGCTAAAGAATCGATTTGAGACTCAAAACGGAATAAGGGACTGTTTGCTAACTTAAGTAGTTTAGAAGATAAAGAGGGATCGAGGGAAATGAACCGACTAATATCCTCTAAGTCTGATTGGCCATCATCTAACATTGCGCGGATACGCACACAAATGTCCGGTAAGGCAAAAGATTGACTGGCGACTCTAGCAATATCTACTGGGTAAATTGATGACATAGTTTATGTTTTTGGAAATTATGTTGACCTAGTATAAACACTCATGATTTGAAAAAGGAGTTTCTTTTTATTTACATTCAGCTGTCTAGCTAAAATAGGTTGATTTTTATTTAGAAAAAGATAGGGTGTTTTAACAAGTTATTTACAATATGAATGGTTCCTATGGAAGAGCTTTCTGGATTAGATGCTTCTTTTTTATATCTTGAAACACCGAAGATGCCTATGCATATAGGCGGAGTCGCCATCTTAGAAGGTGCGCTTAAATTTGAAGACTTTCGTCAGTATGTAAGTGAGCGGGTGCATACCGTAGAAAAACTTACGCAAAAATTGGTCACAGTGCCTCTTAGTTTAGATAGACCATACTGGGTCGAAGATCCTGATTTTGATATCAATATGCACATGCACCGAACTGCTTTGCCGCGACCAGGTGGCTGGAAAGAACTACGTTATTTGGCATCTAGGTTGTTTTCTCAACAGCTAAACCGAGAACGGCCTTTATGGGAGTTTATCTTCGTTGAAGGCATAGACAGCATCCCCCAAGTGCCAAAAGGCTCAGTTGCCTTAATTAGTAAGGTTCATCACTCAGGTTTTGATGGCAAGTCTGGCGCCGATTTGATGACGATGCTGTTTGACGTATCACCTACACCAAAACCTCCCAAACCAGCTGTTATTAAGCAGAGGCAAGAAATTCCTGGTCCGGTTGGATTGATGGCCAAAAGTGCCTATAACTTTATTTCGCGGCCGACTAAACTTCCAGGATTATTGTGGGATACAGGTAAAGCTACATTAAAAGCCGGTTACATGACCCGAGCACAAGGCATTAAAATGCCTACAATGCCGTTTAACGCGCCCAAAACAAGGTTTAACGATACGGTAGAAATGGAGCGGACCTGGGACTCTGCAATATTGGATATCCATCGCGTTAAGGCCCTTAGAAAAGTAGTAGATGGGGCTACCCTAAATGATGTGATTTTAGCCATATGTGCTGGTGCACTTAGGCATTATCTATTGGAAAAGGGTGAGTTACCTGATAAGCCCCTTGTTGCCATGGTGCCAGTATCAACTCGCACAGCAGAAGAAAAAAATGCCATGGGTAACCAAGTGTCTGCAATGTATGTGCAGTTGGCTACCGATGTTGAAGATCCAATAAAACGCCTTGAGAAGATTCAAATTAATACTATGGTAGGAAAGCTTTATCAAGATGCCATAGATGCAAAAAGTTTGATGGGATACGCCGAATTAATTCCATTTGGTTTAGCGGGTGTGGCAGCGAGGTTTTACTCCAGAGCCGCAATAGCCAAACACCATAGTCCTCTTTTTAATGTGGTTATAACTAATGTACCCGGCCCACAAATACCCATTTATCTAGCTGGTCATAAGCTGATTGTTAATATGGGAACAGCGCCTATTTTTGATGGCATGGGGTTGATCATGCCTATTTGTAGTTATAACGGCACCCTATCTATTAGCCCAACAAGTTCAGCAAATTTAATGCCCGATTTACATATGTTTACCCGTTACATTCGCGAAAGTGCTAATGAGTTGGAGCTGGCGGTGCAGGAAAAACTAACCAATCAAGCGGCCCTTAATGCGCTTATGCAAGACGAATAAGTTACTCCATTTATAGGATTTGTTATGAAACATGTATTACCTACTATACCAAGGCCCTCGTTATTTCATATGTTCAGCGAAGGAAGATCATTAATTGAACTCAGTGTTTTTGGTGCGGCGTTGCCCTTTTTAAGAAAAGCTCCTTCTGGGGACGGTCACCCAGTAATGGTGCTGCCAGGATTCTTAGCCAGTGATTTATCGACTAAACCAATAAGGTCATTCTTAAAAGGTAAAGGTTATAAAACCTATGGCTGGGAATTGGGACGTAATTTAGGTACGCATATAGTCGGTGGTGAACAAGTATTAAGTGACAAATTGATTAATCGAGTGATTGAATTGTCTGTTATCCATAATGCTAAGGTGAGTTTAGTTGGATGGAGTTTAGGTGGTATTTTGGCTAGAGAGCTGGCCCGCATTATTCCAGATTGTGTGCGCCAAGTGATTACACTTGGCAGCCCTTTCAATGGACCTCATGGTTCAACTCCCGCAGCTGAAGGATTGTTTGAATTTATCAATGGTAATTTAGCGCAATCTAATCCAGAGGTGTTGCAGCAAATGTATACACCGCCCCCGGTCCCCAATTCTGCATTGTATTCAAAAAGTGATGGTGTCGCGCATTGGCAAGCTTGTATCAATCACCGAATCGAAGATCATCATCAAGCGGAGAACATTCAGGTAAGAGGCAGTCATACTGGTTTAGGGCATAATCCTCAGGTCGTTTGGGTGGTAGCGAATAGATTGGCTCAAGAAGAGTCTAACTGGCAGCCATATAACAATGATGAGCTTGAAAAATCTCAGTTTTCAGGCAAGCTAAAGTTCGTTTAATATTCTACGAGTTGTAAAGCCTTTGAGTTCGATTGTCCACCACCCTGAGCAGCTGGCTTCAGCTAACGATATTCAGATTAATTACGATAGTTTCGGGGATAAAAGTCATCCTGCGATTGTATTGATCATGGGGTTAGCCACTCAAATGATTTATTGGGACGAAGAGTTTTGTAAATTACTTGCTTCACAAGGTTACTGGGTTATTAGATTTGATAACCGTGATATTGGCAAAAGTACTTGGTTGGATTCTTTGCCGGCCCCTTCTGTTGCGGCGTTACTGGCAAATGCCGTGTTTAAACGCTCCTTAGGCGCAGCTTATTTATTGTCTGATATGATGAATGACACTCTAGGCTTATTGGATGCCTTAAGCATCGAAAGTGCGCACATTGTGGGCGTGTCCATGGGCGGAATGATTGCCCAAGAAATCGCCATTCATCATCCTCATAGAGTTAAAACGTTAACCTCTATCATGTCTACCACTGGTAATAAAAAGCTGCCTAAACCGTCTGCGGCATTTAGTTTGAAAATGCTCAAACCACCGCCTAAAGATGTCAATAAAGCCATCACCTATGGCATGCATGTATGGCGGATAATTCAGGGGGATTTTTATCCATTTGACCAACAAAAAGTGCTTGGTTTGATAAAACGAGCATTACAAAGAGGTTTTAATCCTGCTGGCAATGGGCGTCAACTAGCCGCTATTTTGGACTCACCAGATAGAACTGCAGCTTTGCATACTTTAAAAATACCTAGCTTGATTTTACATGGAGAAAATGACCCTTTGGTACTTGTCGCCTGTGGGCATGCCACCGCTAATGCTATACCAAATTCCAAAATAAAGACTTATCCTGGAATGGGCCACACCATTCCAAGTCAATTATATAACGATATAACCAGACAAATACTGCAACACATTAAGCATGTTACTTAAAACGGGCAAACAAGCCGTTTACGCCGCGTACTAGCCATCTAGGATAGTGCGTGGCCCATTGTACTAATAGTTTATTTGCTACCTTGTCCAAAAATACCACATCCCCTTTCATGCTTGCCTTGTATGCTTGTGCAGCAAGTTCCATTGGGTCTGCTTTTAAAAATTTAGGAATGAATTTTTCCATGCCTTCGGCGTGACTGAGCATTTTAGTTTCTGTCATGCCTGGACATACGCAAGTGACACTTACACCCGTACCACGAAGTTCTTCGGCAATACCCTCTGAAAAAGATAAAACAAAGGCTTTGCTCGCCCCGTAAGCAGCAAAGTTAGGTGTTGGCATAAAGCTGGCGATTGAGCCCACATTGACTATTTTACCTTGCCCGCGATTGATCATAGGATTGATAAACTGTTGTGTCATATTGACTAAACTTTGGATATTCAACTGTAATAAGTTGTTGAGTTTTTGTGGATCGCTTTCACTTAATTTTTCCACTTGCATCATGCCGGCATTATTCACCAAAATATCTATTTTGATTTCTTTAAGAGCGATGGCTTCAAACAATTTTTGTGCAGCATCAACGGGAATGAGATCGGCAGCGAATACCTCAACCTCTACTGGATATTTAGCTTTTAGTTCCTGTGCAAATTCTTCAAGCTTGATTTTGTTACGAGCAACTAATACGAGATCATGCCCATTTTTCGCATATATTTCTGCAAAACTGCGGCCAATACCTTCTGATGAACCTGTAATGAGTGCGGTGTTAAGTTTGGACATGACGAACCTCTTTATTGATTAAACTGATTTGTGGAGGGAGCCTTTAGGCTAGCTGCATTATTTTTTTTGAGTAAATGAATCGTCTAAAAAGCCAAGTTGGTTTGAATCATCAGTTGGACTTTTTTTGTTTTTCCTCAATGCGTTTGCCCTTTTTTTGCGCACTGCACAAGCTTTAATTATTTTGCTCTGTACATCTTGTTCTAAGTTTATCCAATGTAATCTTTCCTCTCTGGAACGATAACAGCCAATACAGAAACCTTTTGCCCCAGACTGGCAAACTCCAATACACGGACTGGTAATTTCAAAGATTTCAATTTGCTTCAAAGTTTACCTCTGTAATTTATTCAACTTACTATAAGTCATTACTCACTCTCAAAACGTCCAGTCTATTTTTAGTCCTTTCTAATGGCGATTGGTATTACACCCGAGCTTTAGTACGATATTTAACCCTAGCATACCAAGGCTTTATTATAGAAAAATATATTAATAACAATCCTGTCATCGTAAACGCTAAAGACAGTAATGCAGCGATTATTAGAATAGGGTGATTAAAGTCTTCGCGTTCTTGATAGTCCATAATATGTAACATCCAGAAAAAATCATAGAGACGCCAGATATCGCTTCGCACCGAGGATATATCACCAGATTGTGGGTTGATATAAAACGTACTATTGATCCAGTCATCGAAATTGACTTGATATAAAGGTGTTGCCAAGTGCCTAACTTCAAAAGGGATTTGTTCTAAATTATAGATTGCTGCCACTTCAACCTGATTAACATGACGTGAGGTGGCAATACTGTTAATTTCAGTTTTGCTTAAATGCCCTACTGGCTGTCCGCTTGAGGGATCAAGCCATTTTGTTTGACCATCAAAACCAGTCGCTTTTATTATCCATTTATTCCCTCTTAGGTGCCAATTTATGCTTTGCCATTGATTGAGGGATAAGGTCTCACTTAGCACTGTGTTTTGCGGTTGTATGCTGTCGCTTATAGGGACAAGCAGATGTTTTCCCCTTACTTCTTCGATAGGCAATACACTCATAACCACGCCGCCACTTATCCATAACAACACTTGGATAGCGACAACAAAACCTAGCCATTTATGTACCTTACGCCAATATTTCACTCAACACCTCAGCTCACCATGTCTTAAAAAGGCCGCTATTAGCGACCACATTAAGTTACCAGATTTTAACTCTGTTGACCGATTTTCCTATCAACTTGGTATCTTTAAAATGGAATTCTTATTTAACACGCTTATCTATGTTTAGCCCCAACTTGTAATAATAAATTATTGGTTTAGGTAGGTTATTGCATTTTCAAATGAAATGAATAAGGTTAAGGTGAATGTATAATTTTTTATGGATATTTGCAGTATGCGCTGTGCCTTTCTTATTGCTTTTTTTTGTTTCACGCTTCTTTCTGTTGAAACACAGAGTAAAGAAAAGTGCTTGGACATGCATGTCATTCAAAATGCACCTTTGGGCTATTACAACAAGGATAATAAACTTGTAGGTATGCACACTGAAGTGCTTGAAGAGATTGAAGCCTTGTCTGGTATTTGTATGCGTATACGGTTAATGCCTTATGCCCGAATATGGAGAAGTATAGAAAATGGGCATCATGATGGAGGAATTGTATTTCGATCCCCTAAACGCTCTCATCTTGTTGAGTATGTTGCCCTTATTAAAAGCTTTAAAACTGTTGTCATTCCAAAAGTGGGTAAACAAATTCGAACATATGATGATTTATCATCGCTTATTATTGGTAAAACTCGCGGGACTCGTTTGAGCGATAAATTCGATAATGATGATAAATTGACAACCTTAGAAGTGACGAACTATAAGCAGGCAGTTAGCATGCTTAATATTGACCGTGTTGATGCAATTGCGGGCAGTGCCTTAGTCCTTTCCTACCAGCTCTCACAAAATAAAATTCCAGTGACAAGTGTTGACCCAACTAATAATTTTGTAATCGGAGAGCGTGAACAATGGTTGCAGTTATCTAAGCATTCTAAAAGTAAAGTGGATATTAGCCAGTTACGACATGCAGTAAAATTATTGATTGATAACGGCACCCTAAGTAACATCATGAGCAAGTATTACGGAGAAAATTGGCATCAAGTTAATCAGTAGGTGTTAAGTCAATCAATCACTGGTGCATCTTTGCCATTTAGTGACATCTGATACGCTTTGTAACCAATAGTCACACCTGCTAAATCATCGATGTTTTTGCCTAATACATCAAAAACTGGACCCTCTTTATCTGTCCATCAACTACGTAAGTTACTTTGACCATCATATTTTGATCTTTGGTGGTCAAATCCAAGACCAATTTTGTGGCCAATTACTGCGTCAATTGCTCCGTAATTACCGGCATCTTCTGGATTCATATCAAAGAAGGGAATCAGTTTACTGATTGCTGGAAGCAACTACAAAAACTGAAAAAAGTTAAGTATGAGGATTTGTTACAATGAATGCACTTGAGAAATGTAATCATTAAACCATAGAGAACTTGGCTACACAGAGGAGTAAATGGATTAAAATACCTAACTAATCGATGATTATTGGCTTTTCTGTGTGCTCTCCTTTTCCTCTGTGTTGGGAAAAACAAGTTAAATTTGAGCAATAAAAAAGGGCCAGACGGCCCTTTTTGTTAGAAATAAAATGTATTACTTTTTCTTAGCCTTGGCGTTAGGCAAGTCAGTGATACTACCTTCGTACATTTCAGCTGCTAGTCCGATTGACTCGTTAAGAGTTGGGTGAGCATGAATGGTTAATGCTATGTCTTCTGCATCTGCGCCCATTTCAATTGCTAAACCAATTTCACCTAACATTTCACCAGCGTTAATGCCTACAATGGCACCACCAATAATACGATGCGAGTCTTTGTCAAAGATTAACTTGGTTAAACCTTCTGTACGTGCAGATGCTATCGCACGGCCTGATGCAGCCCAAGGGAAAGTCGCCGCTTCGTATTTAATACCTTGTTCTTTGGCTTCTTTTTCAGTTAAACCTACCCATGCCATTTCTGGATCGGTATAAGCAACCGAAGGAATACATTTAGGGTCAAAAAAGTGTTTCAATCCTGAAATTACTTCAGCCGCTACATGACCTTCATGTGCTGCTTTGTGCGCAAGCATCGGCTGACCGATTACATCACCTAAAGCAAAAATGTTAGACACGTTGGTACGAAGCTGCTTATCAACATTGATAAAACCACGCTCATCTACTGCTACGCCGGCTTTTTCTGCGTCTACCATGCTGCCATTTGGACGACGACCAACCGCCACTAATACTTTATCGTATTTAACTGGCTCTGCTGGGGCTTGTTTACCTTCAAAAGACACATACAAACCATCTTTCTTAGCTTCAACACCTGTTACTTTGGTTTCAAGCATAACGTTAAATTTGTCTTTAACGTATTTTTGATAAACCTTTACCACGTCTTTGTCGGCTGCTGGCACTAACTGGTCAAGAAACTCAACCACGTCAATTTTTGAACCCAGTGCACGATAAACAGTACCCATTTCTAAGCCGATGATTCCGCCACCTAGGACTAACATTTTTTCAGGAATGTCGGCCATTTCTAGTGCGCCAGTTGAATCGATTACGCGAGGATCATCTTGTGGAATAAAGGGCAGACTCACTGGCTCAGAGCCAGCTGCAATAATAGCGTTATCAAAGGTAATAGTGGTTTTACCGTCTTTACCTTCCACTTCTAGAGTATTGCTTCCAGAGAATTTGCCATAACCTTGTACGTGTTTTACTTTACGCATTTTAGCCATACCAGATAAACCTTTAGTTAACTGGGTAACTACGCTGTCTTTCCATCCACGTACTTTGTCTAAATCGATGGTGGGTTCACCAAAAGTGACACCGTGACCGGCCATCTCTTTGGCATCGTCAATGACTTTGGCTACGTGTAATAGTGCTTTTGATGGTATACAACCCACGTTCAAGCACACGCCGCCCAATGTTTCACGAGCATCTACTATCACTGTTTCTATACCTAAATCTGCAGCACGAAAAGCAGCTGCATAGCCTCCTGGGCCTGCACCTAATACTACTAGTTGAGTCTTAATTTCGCTCATATGATCCTCAAATTCTGTTTTTGAACAACATGTTTTGCCCGTTGTGCAAGTAACATGTCGTGAATGAATTCAGCCTTGTTGGCTTAATAATAGGTAACAGTATACTGCTACCTATTGTTCACTAAAGTATTATTCTACGTAAATCAGTTAAATTTGCAGCAACTTCAGTAGAAAAACGAGCACCTACCGCACCATCAATTACTCGGTGATCGTAAGACAAACTTAACGGCACCATCAATCGGGGTTCAAATTCCTTGCCATTCCACTTAGGTTTCATCTCTGATTTAGAGACGCCTAATATAGCAACTTCAGGCGCATTAACAATGGGCGTAAACGCTGTACCACCAATACCGCCTAAGCTTGATATAGTAAAAGTACCCCCTTGCATATCCGTTGCTTTTAACTTGCCTTCACGGGCTTTGACTGAGGTTTCAATTAACTCTTGTGACAGTTGCTCAATGCCTTTTTTATTGACGTCTTTAATAACGGGAACCACTAAACCGCCTGGGGTTTCTACCGCGATACCAATATTAATAAACTTCTTAAGAATTAAACTTTCGCCATCATCAGATAATGAAGAGTTAAATGCCGGGTATTTTTCAAGGGCTTTAGCAACTGCTTTCATAACAAAAACTAAAGGTGTAATTTTTAATCCAGATTTGATTTTTCCATGGTAAGCATTTTGCTCTTTGCGGAAATTTTCAACATCAGTGATATCGGCTTCGTCAAACTGGGTAACATGCGGGATAGTGGCCCAGTTACGGTGTAAGAAGGGGCCAGATATCTTTTGAATACGAGTTAAGGGTAATACTTCAATCTCACCAAACTTGGCATGGTCAACCGGTTTAACCGAGGCAATTTGTAAAGCATTACCACCACCAGCTGCATTGCCACTGGCTGTGCGTGGTTTGGCCAATTCTGCTTTCACATAAGCTTGCACGTCTTCTTTAAGAATTCGCTTTTTCGGCCCAGACCCTGCGACTTGGCTTAAATCTACACCAAATTCTCTCGCTACTCTGCGTACTGAAGGTGAAGCGTGGGCTTTACCACCAGTTGATTGAGTAGGTTCCGCTGGCACAGGTGCGGCTTTTGCTGGAGCAGGTGTTGTAACTGCTGGTTTTTCTGCTGCTACTGCAGGAGCTTCTGCCACAGGTGCAGCTTCAGTTGCTGCTGGAGCACCACCGGCGGTTTCAAGCTTAATAACAAGCGTGCCTTGCTTAACTTTATCGCCACTTGATATGTAGACTTCTTTGACTGTTCCAGCGTGAGTCGATGGCACATCCATAGTCGCTTTGTCTGTTTCTAAAGTGATTAAACCGTCTTCTAGTTCAATTACATCACCAACAGATACCAATACGTCAATCACATCAACTTCGCCATCTTCACCTATATCAGGCACAGCTACGTCAACAAGTTCACTTGCAGTGTTCGCTACTGGAGCTGCTGCGGGTGCTGGTTCAGCTGATTTTTCAGCCGCTGCAACTGGTGCTTTTGTTGGTGCTTCTTTTACCGGCGCTGCTTCCTCCGATTCAGCTGAAGCTGAACCGGCTGCTTTAATTTCACCAATGACATCACCTTCTTTGATTTTGTCACCTACTTTGACCGATAAACTGGTTAATTCACCAGCGAAAGGTGCAGGGATATCCATTGATGCTTTATCAGTCTCAACGGTAACAATACCTTCGTCGGCTTCTAGTGTGTCGCCAACGGCGAAACAAATTTCGATTATTTCAACTTCTTCGCCGCCTACATCGGGGACTAGAATTTTTTGAATATCAGACATATGTAAGACTCCTTATCTAGTCACAATTAGGCGTAAAGTGGATTGATTTTATCTGCATTGATCTCAAAGCGTTCAATTGCCTCAGTTACAACACTCTTCTCAACTTCGCCACGTTTAGACAACTCATACAAAGAAGCCACTACTACATAAGCAGCATTCACTTCAAAGTGAGTACGAAGATTCGCACGACTATCACTGCGGCCAAAACCGTCGGTACCTAAACAGCGATAATCAGTGTCGATGAACGCACGAACTTGATCTGAATAACCTTTAATATAGTCAGTCGCAGCAATTGCTGGACCAGCGTCTTTAGTAATGACTTGACCAATGTGCGCAGTCAAAGGTGTTGCTTCTGGATTTAACATATTCCAGCGAACCACGTCTTGACCTTCACGGGCTAATTCATTGAATGAAGTAACAGAATAAACATCAGAAGAGACATTGTAGTC
>ENA-OSET01000419-OSET01000419.1-sediment-metagenome-genome-assembly--contig:-NODE-419-length-47668-cov-4.861297_pt1 | contig 47668 bp, 35 predicted proteins | sample MGYA00237882_ERZ534229 | MGnify/ENA primary metagenome ERZ534229 (study PRJEB26408, sample SAMN06266212) | sediment metagenome | isolation source: Hudson Canyon methane seep mesocosm | place: USA:Hudson...
ACATCAGAACGATTTGTATCACTACACACACCCAGGCGGTAAACTTCGATTTTCTTTTGAAGATAGAGTGATCTTACACAAATCTGTTGTGTAGAGCCGTAGTCATCGTATTTGTATTCGGGTCGATAATGAACTCAATTACATTTTCAGTAGTGTAGAACGTTTAGCAGAGCTGACAAATACCCGCAGCAGTTGGATAGGGGCTGGAGGTGAATCTGTGCATATTCAGAAATTTTTTCGTGTGAAAAGACGAAAATCACTTGAGAGATCGCTATCGTGAAAAAATATTGATTTTCGCTAGTCGGCGGAGCAGTACGCGTTCGCGGGTAATTTATTAGCTTAGAAAATCATGTGAATCATCGCCGTTTTGGTCTGCTCTTTGCAGAACTAGATATCTAGTTCTGCGTTTATTCACACATATTCAATAAGAAGAGCGTTGACATTTAATACGTTGAAATATTCAGGGACGCCCGATGTTAAAACGCCTTTCTTATTCCAACATTGAGGGAATTGTAATCAAAGTCTTCAAAGCCAACGACAGAACTGATATCGGCAAACAGTTGGACAGAATTTGCCAAAATCAAAGACGTACCTATCGTAAAGTTAAAATAACTTGAATCAACGTCATCAGTCTCAAAAGAAATTTGGTTATTTCTGGGATCGTGAACATATTGAAAAGTAATGGTATCTGAATCGTCTTTGAATTCGTTGTGCCACTCTGCGATAACATATGGACTTAATACGCCGTAATCTTGATTCATCACCCAGCTTGCCTGTACTCCGAGTATACCTTTAAAGGATTCAACATCTTGGGATTGATATTTTAATCCCAAGCCGCCACCTGAAGAGTCTTTTTCGGCGAAAGCGTCAATCTCAACGTCTAGGTAGCTCAGTTTTATGTAGGGACTAATCGTCCTTGTGTCGCTGACAGACTGATAGCCCATTGTGATAGAAACGTTGTATTGGTCGCTGTCGGTCTTGCTGGATATCTTTCGATTGGCACCGTTTAAGTTCGGATTTGGGTTATTCGAAGAATATTTCACGCTTCGAGATGTATCGAAATCGCTGTTCCCGTAGCCTAAAATAGCCGACAAATAAAAGTTTTCTTGGCTATATAGCCCGTAGAGAGACAGTGTTGTCGTGTCAACGGACATATCACCGCCGCTTACTCTTTGGTTTTTCTCGTAGTCGGCATCGTATTCTTCCCAGCCAATACTGGCACCCACAACGGTATTATTGCTGAGCCTGTAATCTGCTCCAACTATGAAGGTCATTGCGTCGAGGTCAAATCCATCTTCACGGTCTGTTGCGTCTTTTTCGCCTGAACCACCAGATATATTCGCAAAAAGGGAGAAATCTTCACTTAATCCAACGTCGTCGCCGCTGGCGCCCATACCGAGTATTTGACTGTTTTTTGCGTAGTATTGTTGTTCGTCTGAGTCAGCATAATTTGTTTGAGCTAATCGAGTTAACAAACCTGAGATTCTACTGCCGATAATGGCATTTTGTCCAGACATCGTATCGGTCGCAATATTACTTTGGGCCATAACTTCTTCGCCAGCGACCTCTTGCAGGACATTTGCCAGTTCGCTGTTACTGATGCCCAAAGTTTTTGACGATTCTATTGGTAAGCCGAGGGCGGTGTGAACCATTTCCCCACAGCGGTCAAACAAGTCAGTTCTCTCTACGCTTCCGACAAAGTCTTGCGCTGCAACAAATTGACCACAAACGGCGTTGACTCCGTCTCCCATTATTTGTTGTAAGTCCGTCTCGCCAACTTTGCCGAGCGGTAGCGTCGGTTCATACGCTAAAGCAGTTGAAGTTATCCCCAAAAACGTTGAAAGAATGATAAACCTTGAATTTATTGATTTCGACATTGCGAAGAGTCCTTATCTGTTGTTTTTATATCACTAGTGGTTATAGTTATATAATACTGTAAACCAAAGATGGGTTTTTACAACAGTTAACGCAACGGCGACCGAGAAATAATGAACAATTCGGATAACACTGATCGTCCAAACGACACTGATGACCACGAAAAAACCGTTATCGTATCGAGAACGACTCAATTTTCTGATACGGCGGCACTAAACAAGGGTTCAAATCACACTGATATTGATGATTCTGAGGGAACTGTCCTTGTATCAACAATGAATACGTCGAGCGATCCTGACAGAACCCTGGCATTACCTCCTGAAGCGCTCACTAAAGATCCGGACCGAACTATCGCTTTACCCGACAATGGCCCGGTCAGCAACAGTGATTTCGCTGGATTTAAATTGGGCGATACCATTAAAGGTCGGTTTGTTTTGACAGAGCACCTGGGTGCTGGCGGGATGGGCAGCGTATATAAAGCACTTGATTTGATACAGGAAGAAGCGCAGGACAAAAACCCCTGGGTGGCAATAAAACTACTCGATAATATTGAGTTAGATGGCCAGGATGCCCTCATTTTTTTGCAGAGAGAAACCAGTAAGGCCCGCAGTTTATCTCATCCCAATATCATTACCGTCTACGATGTAGATCGCGATACAAATGTCGTATTTATGACCATGGAATGCCTTGATGGCATCTCCCTCGAACAGTGGATAGAACAAAATTCACCTGCAACATTGGAGCAGTGTCTTCCGATATGGATAGCAGCAGCGTCGGCTCTCGAATATGCTCATCAAAAGGGTCTGGTCCACTGCGATTTTAAACCCGGAAATGTCGTCATTAGTAATACCAATGAAATCAAAGTCATTGATTTTGGTATTGCCAGAGCGAAGGCCGACGCGTTTAGTGGTAATAAAACCATGCTTGACCTAAACGCCATGGGGGCGATGACCCGTGCCTATGCCAGCTGCGAAATGATTGAAGGTCAGGCGCCGGAGCCCACGGACGACATTTATGCGTTAGCCATCGTGATGTATAAAATGTTGACCGGAAAACATCCTTATCCGGGTAAAACCGCCACCCAAGCACGAGCGATGAAATTAGCACCTCCGGTCATAAAAGACTTAAAAAAATCTGTGTGGTTACAGCTTAATGCCGGCCTAAGTTACGATCGGGCAAGCCGACCGCAACATGCATTAGAAATTTTGAAAGGGCTCATTAAGGAAAAACCTTCCTTCGACATCAGGCTCCTTGGCGGGGGTGTCGTAGCTTTAGTTACAGCGCTCGGATTTGTCGGGTTTCAGCTCAATCAACAAGAGACTCAACAAATTCCAGTCGGGCCGCAAACTATACCGACTACGGTGCAACCACAAGAACCGGTACTGTCTCCTGAAGAAGCGGAAGAATTGGAAATAAAGTTAAACACAGCAGAAGCTCATTTATTAATGGGTTTTTATGTTCTACCCCCGACGAATAATGCTTACGACGCTTTCAAGGATGTTTTGGTTCTTTATCCCTATAATCAAAGGGCGAAAGCAGGAATCAAGGAAATCGCAGACCATTTTGCGACAGAAAGTAAGCGATATAGTTCGAATCGGCAGGCAGAACAAGCACTTAACGCTATTCAGCAAGGCCTTAAAGTGATGCCAGACCACGCGGAACTTCTATTTTTGCGGGAAGAGTATCTTCAATAAAGCGTTCTTTTGACGTTTTGAACTATCGAGACCACGTCCATTTCTGCAGACGTTATTAGGTAGTCGCGATTATCATTCCCTGATGTGCGTCTACTGTTGGTCATAGGTGAAAATAGGTCTATTATGATGCGATACCGATGATTGCGGAATCGAATCTCAGCGTAATTTACAATCTATAATTTTCTGAAAGACTCTCTTAAAAGGAGCATACAATGGATGTAAAAAATCACACTTTCCCGATAGCATCAGGAACGCAACCTTTGTCAAAGAAGAGACGAACGTTTAGGGTCGTGTCGACAATTGTCGCACTCATTTCTTTTGCGAGCTGTAGTACGACAACCCAGGAAGGAGCGGCTAAAGTCAGTAACAAGGCAGGTATTTCTGTTGATAAGCTCGTCCTAGTCGATTGCCTATTACCAGGCCAGGTCAGAAAACTCGGTACTCGCAATACCTTTGTAACACCGCGACGACCGGCTCGTTTGCATGCCTCAGAATGTAGTATCCGTGGCGGAGAATATACGGAATACGATCGCGCTAATTTAACGTCATCTGTCAATGTCTGGACTCCACTGGCACAACAGGGAGACGCAAAGGCACAAAATTATCTGGGTGAAATCTACGAGGCTGGGATCAGCGGCAATCCCGACTATCAATTGGCTGCGCTTTGGTACCAACGCGCTGCAGATCAAGGGCTGAAAGCGGCGCAGGTTAATCTGGGTTTTTTGTATGAATCGGGAAAAGGCGTTGGGCAAGATAAAGCCAAGGCACTAAATCTATATCGCTTAGCCGCTGATTTACAGGACGATCAGTTAGAATATATGTCTGTTATCGATAAGAAAGTATCGGAACAGTTAGACCGTTGGAAAGGTAAGCTCAGCCGTAGCCAAAAACAAACTGACAAGGAGAAAAAGGCGGTTGGTAAACTGCAAAGGCAATTGGAAATCGCTACCGGTAAATTGAAAAAATTATCTCGCATTGCTTTCATGGCAAGAGAGCAACCGTCTAGTTCGTCAGCCGAAACTACCCGACAATTAACTAAACTGCGCAACGAAAAGCAGGACTTGATACGGAAGCTCGCTGTACAAAATGAAAAGATAGTGGAGCTCAGGCAGGAAGCACGCCAAGAGCGTGCTCGGATGAATTACCAGATCGATGGGCTCAATGAAAATCAACTACAGCTGGCCAAGCAGATCGGTGAAAAGAAAATTGAACTGTCCCGGGTAAAAGGTTTATTGACCGCATTAAGTGAGGAGTATCAGCAAGAAAAGGAGCAGTATCAGCAAGACTTTAACGATGAAACAAAAACAAAGGCGAGCAGTGATTATGCTTATCAAAATCAAATCGCTAACCAGAACATCGAACTGGTCGAGTTAAAACAAAAAATAGCGTTCTATCAACAACAAGAAAAGATCTATAATGAAAACATCTCTCACCAGCAGCTGGAATTGGAAAGCAATACCAATCAGGGCGCAGAATTCAAACAACTCAGTCAAGCTAAAATTGACAGTTTAGTGTTGGAGTTAAAACAGACTCAATCGCTTGTCGAAAATAGTCAGCGTCGTCAGCAGCAGCTAGTCGCCGAAAATGACATTTTGACTGATCAATTACAATCTCAGCTTGCGCAGACGGAATTAGAGAAGAACACGGTAGCGAACTTGACAAACCGCCTGGTTGATAAAGCAGAAACCTTGGCCGATCGCCACAGTCAAATTATTAGATTAGAAGAGAAAGTGAACCAGCTAGACGCGAAGCTTAGCGGACTAAACAATCTGCCAAAACCCGTTTTAGCGTCGTCGACGAAGCGTGTCCCATTGAAGCAAACTGTCGCAGGCGATGCCGGATTTCCCGACTCACTCAATAGTCGATTCGGAGAATTTCATGCGTTAATCATCGGAAATGATGAATATCAATACCAACAAAACTTGAGAACGGCGGTTGCAGACGCGATCAGTATCGAAGAAGTGCTATCGACCCAATATGGTTATAAGACGACTCTGCTTCTAAACGCGACTCGTAAAGATATTTTGAGTACGCTTTACACCATGCAGGGAGAGCTGGACAGTAATAAAAATCTATTGGTCTATTACGCCGGTCATGGCGAAATGCGCGATTCCAGAGGACACTGGTTGCCGGTTGATGCGGAAATCAACGACCAGTCTAATTGGATTCCAACCCAACAAGTCACCGATTTGATTTCGCAATTCGATGCGCGAAAAATTATTATTATTGCCGATTCCTGTTTTTCCGGTGTTCTAACGCGTAGCTCTATATTGTCTCCTGGCATTAAAATTGATGTTGAAAATCAGAAGCATCTAAAATGGCTACAAGCGATGTCGAAAGGAAAGTCGCGTACGGTATTGACATCCGGGGGACTGCAGCCGGTGCTCGATGGAGGAGGGGGAGAGCACTCCGTATTCGCAAAACATTTTCTTGCGGCTTTAGACAATAACAAATCGGTGATTGATGCGCATACGCTATATAATCGAATATTCCCAGCAGTAAAAGAAGATGCAATTACTTTGAATGTCGAACAATCGCCGCAATACGCACCGATAAAAGGCGTCAACCATCACTCAGTCGACTACTTCTTTATTAGCCAAGGCGGGTAGTTTTTTTTAAAGAGCCTTTGTCATTGATTTGGTATTCACAGGATGGTAACGGGGGAATGGGGAACAAATCTAAAACTTGATAATGGGATTTGCGTTTAGCTGATATGCAAGGGTGGACAATTTTACAGGTTATTTCGAGTTACTTTGCAATCATTTTCCTGGTGTTTGTATCTGGCTGTCAGAGCGCATCTGAGCGATTTGAACAAAAAGCAATTGCCGCGGCTTTCACGCCTCAGGTTATAGAAACCGGTATTTTTTCCCACAAGATCTATAAAAATCACCAACTACTCGACGGTAAGCTTCATATCTATTTGACGGGCGACGGTTTGCCCTGGATGGCTGGAGTGATTCCATCGGTTGATCCAACTCCGAGAGATACGATTATTTTTGATCTTATAGAACAGGATCAGTCAGCGGCTCTTATTCTTGGTCGGCCTTGTTATCATGGATTCTCCGATAAATCGTATTGTGATTCAGGACTTTGGACCGGCAAACGTTATTCTGAAGATATCGTTGAGAGTCTGTCGATTGCCGTAGAACAGTTGTCTGAGCAGTATCGAGCGTCCAGCTTGGTCCTCATAGGCTATAGTGGCGGTGGGGCTTTGGCTGTGTTGCTTGCGGAAAAAGTTTCGAATGTTTCTGCAGTTATCACCATTGGGGGAAATTTGAATATTTTGTTGTGGACCCAGCACCACCAACTCCTACCGCTTAACGGTTCGATGAATCCTGCTGAAAGACCGGGATTACCTGTCACTATTATGCAAAAACACTTTATTGGAAGTGAAGACAAGATAGTTCCAGCATCAATGTTGAAAACTTATGTAGAGAGTCATGGGGCGAGTGAACTCGTGGTTGTCGATGGCTTTGATCATCGTTGCTGCTGGAAAAATATATGGGCGGAAATATTGAAGCAAATACCGTAACATTTATTTTTAGAAGAAAGGTTGATATAAATGCCAGTCCAGAATCAAGATTTACTCTGGTTGGAAGTTATCCACGATGAACAGATTAGTTCGTTTGCAACAAACCTTAAACACAGGCGTGGCGTAATTGAATGTGGCATGGCGGCGGTGGGTAGAAAAGTTAGTAATCTTTGGCTATTGGTGCTGATATCGCCGACCCTATTTTTATAGTGATGAAATCGATGTTGAGCACGAGGAAATAACAAGACTGATTTGTTAGCAGTTCGAAAAAAACGCTTTTACGTGAATGCCGAAAACCTTGTGGTGTATGGTTAGACAGTCGGAGCGAAGAGTAGGGATAGTGAATTGTGGTGCAATAAAACTGGATCATACTTCTCAACTCTCCATCCCATTGCATTGTTTAGTATTTGGGAACCGAAGAAAGTTCATGCGCGTATCGGCACGCTAGAATGTTGATTTTCTAGGACATCAATAGGTTCGCTGTTTCTCTATAATGCGCGCCAATGTGTATAACCGAGTATTACAACTTCCGCAAATACACGTCGGAAATACCGTGATTAACATTCTTGCGTAAAATCAGTTGCGCGCGTTCTCGGGTGGGGAGAATATTCGCGCGCAGGTTTTCCTCGTTTATCGACTTCCAGATTCGGTGCGCAAAATCGATGGCTTCCTGCTCTGATATTTTTGCTAGTCCATGAAAGAACGCGTCTGGATCTTTAAAAGCGGTTTCTCGTAAGTTCAAAATACGTTCTATATACCACTTTTCAATATGCTCGACATCAGCATCGAGATAAATCGAAAAATCAAAAAAGTCCGATACTGCGGGAGGTGTATTATCTGCACCGTGTAAAAGCGGTACTTGTAATACATTAAGTCCTTCGACGATAAGAATATCGGGCTGATCAATAATCTTCATTTCATCCGGCACAATGTCATAGATTTGATGCGAATAGACCGGCGCCTTGACATTGCTCTTCCCGGACTTAACATCGTTCAGAAATGCGATGAGTTTCTTTTGATCGAAGCTCTCGGGAAAGCCCTTCCGCTCCATGAGCTGTCGTTCTTCGAGTACAGCGTTGCTGTAGAGAAAGCCGTCTGTCGTGACGAGATCCACTTTCGGGTGGTTCGGCCAACGTGCAAGAAGCGCTTGTAAAATTCGTCCTGTGGTACTTTTTCCGACCGCGACGCTACCAGCCAGGCCGATAATATAAGGCACCTTGGGGCGTAATCGACCCAAAAATGTGGATGTGACGCGGTGTAAATCCTGAGTCGCACCAACGTAAAGGTTTAGCAGACGTGATAGAGGAAGATAAATCATCGTGACTTCATCCAGTGAAATAATTTCACCGCGCCCCCGCATGTTAATGACTTCTTCTTCAGAGAGGACTATCGGTGTGTCTGCCCGTAGGTTTGCCCACCCGTCCGCCGTAAAATGCCGATAGGCCGTAGGTGTAATATAATTGTTTGTTGTTTTATCTTGCATAGTGGCCCCGATAGTAAGAACGCTAAGGATATAGGTGTACTCTGGATAATTCCAGAAGGTTTTAGCGCAAAGATTGGCTATAAGGAAGATGCTGATAGATGGCTAAATATTCAAAGAGAGGGCTTCACTATCTCGGTCGAATGTCAGACAATGCTGGGAAAGTAAATTTCAAGAGCGTGTGAATGAATCTTAAATCAACTCAATATTCTGTCATCGATGGTATTGCTACTATCCTGTTATCTCGGCCGAAGCGACGCAACGCGTGGACTGGCCGCATGCATACCGAGTATCGCTGGTGTCTTTCTCAGGCCGATAACGACCCGCTCGTGCGGGTAATTGTTGTAACTGGAGATCCGGATGGCAAAGCTTTTTGTGCAGGGGCCGATCTCAGTGGTTTAGAAAAAATATCGGAGAAAGGAGAGTACGATGCTGGGATCGATGCAGACATAGCCACTCCCGGGTATGGATTCGATGCAAACTTCGATGCTACCTTTGCTTACCATTTTGGTATTGCAAAGCCGATTATAGCCGCAATGAACGGTGCAGCAGCGGGTGTGGGCTTGGTTCTAGCGGCTTTTTGTGATTTACGCTTCGCGGTGCAGGGAGCGAAATTCACTGCCGCCCACGGTCGTTTTAACTTTCCGGCTGAGTATGGTTTGTCCTGGATTCTTCCAAAGCAAATCGGCGTAACCAATGCTAACGATATTCTTTTGTCCTCTCGGGTTTTTACATCCAATGAAGCGATGGATATGGGGTTTCTTAACAAACTGTCGAGCCCTGAAGCGCTGCTGAATGAGGTATATGCCTATGCTCGAGAAATGGCGAAGACCGCTTCTCCCGGGTCATTAAGAGAGACGAAGCGCCAGCTCTACCGCGATTGGCATCGTAGCGTGTCTGAATCGGTACAAGATAGCGAACGTTTACTCAAGGAAATGGCCCGGCATCCCGACTATACTGAAGGTGTGGCAGCGTGGATGGAGAAGCGAGTCGCCTGTTGGAAGGGAGACTAAATCTAATACTGCCAACAATCAGTCTGTCGAATCCAATTACGTATTTGGAGCGCTCGCCAGGCTTAACCGTTTAATAGACGGTTGCTGTTCGATAGATGACCACAAATCAATAGATGAACAATGTTCAACCGATTGTCCTCGCCCCGATAAAGAAGAAGCCCTCGCCAGTTGCTAGGACCTGACTACGACACAACACCATCGAATGACGCAGCTTCTTTGGCCGAAAAAACGGAGATAGGTTGAAATTACGTTCAAATATTAGCTGGGATTTCAGTTGCTTACTTGTCTAATCTGGAAACTTGCACGTTCTAATGGAAACGCTAAAGTGTGAAGACTCGACCGGGAAACTGAATTCGTCGTTCTAGTTGCTCCGCAGGTGTCTAAGAAAAGCCATATTGTTAACGTGTTGTAACGGAAAATCCTTTGTTTATCGGAAAAACATTGTGAAGCGTAGTAAACTAACGGTCCTTACTATAATGCAAACACGATTACTCAGCTTCTTGATGGTTGTCATTAGATAGATGGCAGTTAGCGGTGGTTAAAAATACGGCAGGTGAATCGTGACAGTTCATAGCGAAATTATGGGAACTACAGTTGCGGTAGGGTTGTTTTTGCAGAGATTGATTACCTTGTTATTTGTCTAGTTTGACTAGTTTGTCTAAATATTAAAGTGGTGCGCAATAGGAGCAAACCCTCTCAGTCGCCACTGGAGAACTTATATTTTGTGGAAGTCCATTTTACGATTGCCCTTCATTTGTCTAATCATAGCGCTAAGTGCCTGCGACTCAGACTTATCGGGTAAGAATACTGAAATAAAAAAACCGCGTCCCCCGACTGCTGTTGTTACCTGGCAGGCCGAACATGTGATCCTCGCAGACAGGGTTGAATCCGTCGGGTCTCTCGTCGGTAACGAATCGGTGACCATCACAGCAAAAGTCACAGACCAAGTGACGGCGGTACACTTCAACGATGGGCAGACTGTAAAAAAGGGAGACATTCTGGTCGAATTGACAAATGCTGCCCAACGCGCAGAGTTGAGAGAAGCGCAAGCAAATTTGGCTGAAGCTGAATTGCAGTTAACTCGGTTGAAAAAATTGGGTAATAAAATTGTTACGGCGCCCAAATTAGATGAGGCTTCCGCAAAAGTAAAGACGGGTCGCGCTAGACTAGAAGTCATTGCGGTTAGGCTTAGTGATCGCTTAATCCATGCACCTTTTGATGGTCTCCTTGGGTTCAGACGTGTCAGCAAAGGTGCATTAGTCACGCCGGGGACCGTTATCGCGGAATTAGATGATATACATTTGTTAAAGTTGGATTTTTCTGTTCCCGAAATTCACCTGGCAAAAGTGATCGTGGGTGCGAAAGTGTCGAGTACAACTCCCGCATGGCCCGGGGTGGTTTTTTCGGGCGAGCTAGTCAGTATTGGTAGTCGTGTTGATATATCCACTCGCACCTTCACTGCCCGGGCCTTGATCGATAACGCATCGTCTAAATTGCGGCCGGGTATGTTGTTGAATGTCACTCTGATGATGGCAGAACGGCAAGCTTTAATTGTTCCGGAGCAAGCAGTTGTACAAAGCGGTAAGCGCAGTATTATTTATGTCATTGAAGAAATCGACGGCAAACTTAAAGCTAAAACCGTGCCAGTGGAATTGGGTAAAAGAGTGTCGGGAGGTGTGGAAATAATCAGTGGCGTCGAACCAGGCGCACAAGTCGTTGTGAATGGACAGCTAAATTTGCGCTCGGGAGCGTCAGTTCAAGTCGTCGCGCCACTGATCGACATGGTTGAATAGGAAATTATATGTGGTTACCTGAAGTTTCCGTAAAGCGTCCAGTTTTTGCGACCGTTATTGCCCTATTGTTAGCTGCCTTCGGCAGTATGGCTTTTACTCAGCTATCAACCCGTGAGTATCCGGATGTGTCACCTGCGCAAATTTCCATTTCAACCGAATACTCCGGCGCTGCCGCCGACGTCATCGAAACTCGAATAACAAAGCCGATAGAAGATGAAATTAGTGGTATTGATGGCATCAAAGCGATCCGATCGAGCAGTAAGGACGGACGTTCCAGTATCAATATCGAGTTTGAATTAAGTCGGGATATCGATGCGGCCGCCAATGATATTCGCGACAAAGTATCGCGCGTTGTTAATCGCCTGCCGGAGGATGCAGATCAGCCACGAGTGCAAAAATCAGATAGCGATGCCTTTCCCATTATCTACATCAGTTTGGAAGCCGGCTCAATGCCGGTTATGGAACTAACAGATTATGCGCAGCGATATATTGTCGATCGTTTTTCCGTGTTACCGGGCGTATCGTCGGTAAATGTTTACAGCAGCGGTACCAAATCCATGAGGATTTGGATCGATAGGAAAACATTAGCCGCGAGGCAGCTAACAGTCAGTGATGTGGTCGATGCTTTGCGGCAGGAAAATCTTGAACTTCCCGCTGGTAGAATTGAATCTACTTATATGGAATTTCCGATTCGCCTTCAGCGAAGCTATAGAAGTGAAAAGGATTTTCGCGAATTGGTTCTGAAATTGGGGAGTAGCGGTCAGTTTGTACGTTTAGGCGATGTCGCCAAGGTTGAGCTTGGGAGCTCCCGGTCACGCTTTCTATTCATAACTAATGGAAGCGACAGCATGGCTATGGGTATAGTCAAACAATCCAATGCCAATACAGTTTTAGTGCTTGAAGCGATCAATGCAGAAATAGAGGCAATTGCGAGAGATTTGCCCGATGGCATGGGTATTTCGACCTCCGGCGACGCATCCGCATTTATTCGCGCTGCCTTGAATGGCGTATATTGGGCGATTTTTCTAACGACAGGGTTAGTCGCGTTGGTAATCCTTTTGTTCCTTGGAAGTCTAAGCGCGACCTTGATTCCTGTCGTCTGCATCCCTTTGTCGCTAATGGGGGCGACCATCGCTCTGCAAGCTTACGGTTATTCGATAAACCTCATTACCTTATTGGCGATGGTATTGGCCATAGGATTAGTCGTGGACGATGCTATCGTGGTTCTGGAAAATATCTATCGGCGAATCGAAAAAGGTGAGCCACCTTTACTGGCCGCTTATAAAGGTGCAACGCAAGTTGGATTCGCAGTGATTGCTACGACGGTCGTCATCGTCGCTGTGTTTACGCCAATTGTGTTTATGCAGGATAATATGGGACGCCTTTTTTCAGAGCTTGCGGTGGCAATTTGCGCCGCGGTTATTGTTTCGTCTGTGATGGCCCTTTCGATTGTACCTATGATGTGTGGCAATTTATTAAAGGCGAATCATAAAGAATCGTTTATAGAAAAGATTATGATACCTCTGATGGCAGGTTTGGAAAGCGGTTACAGTCGTAGCTTGCGTTTTACCTTAACGCAACCATGGGTGCCAGTTGTCGGGACTCTTGCAGCACTTGTCGCCGGTTATATTTTAGCCTCGAATTTGAAAAATGAATATGCGCCTACGGAAGACCAGGATACCATTTTTGTATCGGTAATTGCGCCAGAAGGTACTGGTGTCGACACCATGAGGGGGATAATTGAGCAGCTACAAGCACCTGTACTGGAAATCCAAGAAAAGGGGGGCATAGGCCGAGTATTGTTTTTGTCACCGGGACGAGGAGGAACCGCTACGACCAGTGCATTTTCGCGAATTTCCCTGGTGCCATGGAATGAACGTGATTTTACTGTGTTTGAATTACGCGACAAGTTATTAAAAAAATGGAAGACGCTTCCAGGTATCAGAGTGATGGCATTTCTACCTTCAGGAATCTCCCGTGGTGGGCCGAATTCGCCGGTACAATTTGTGTTGCAAGGCCAGAACTTCGACGAGTTAGCGCAATGGCGCGACACGGTGATGGAAGCCGCTGATAAAAGTGGGATGTTTGGTCGTTTGAATTCTGATCTAAAAGAAACTCAACAACAGATTCATGTCAGGATTGATCGAAATCGGGCAGCGGCCTTGGGCGTGTCGGTAAGGGAAATCGGACAAACGCTACAGGCATTAATGACCGATCAGCAAGTGACGACTTATTCAGACGATGGAGAGGAGTACCCCGTCATCGTACAAATGCAGGAAAATCAGAGAGTTAGTCCGGAAGATATCGATAATGTCTTTGTGCGTTCTAGTACCAGCGGCAAGCTGATCCAGTTGTCGAATGTACTCCATACTGAAAGCGTGTCTGGTATTGCTGCTCTGAACCGTTATAACCGTATGCGGGCGGTGACGATAAGCGGTAGCCTAACGCCTGGAGTGAGTTTAGAAGAGGCCTTGCTTTTTCTGGAATCGACGGTGCGAACAAGTTTGCCAAACAAGGCGAAAGTTGATTACAAAGGGCAGTCCCTGGAATATAAAGAATCGTCCTCCGCTATCTATTTTACTTTTGGCTTTGCCCTGTTGGTCTTGTTTCTGGTTATGGCGGCGCAATTTGAAAGCTTTGTGCACCCGACAGTGATAATGATAACGGTACCGTTAGCGATAGTTGGTGGTTTGCTAGGTCTGGTAGTTTCCGGGAATACATTGAATATCTTCAGTCAAATCGGCTTGTTGATGTTAATTGGCATCGCGACAAAAAATGGTATTCTGTTAGTCGAATTTATTAATCAGGTCCGCGATACAGGCGTGGAATTTGGTGAAGCAATAGTTAAAGGTTGTCAGTTGCGCCTGCGCCCCGTACTTATGACCACAATATCTACCTTAGTAGGGGCAATGCCATTGGTATTGATGACGGGGCCGGGGTCTGTTAGCCGAAATGTGCTAGGCACAGTGATTTTGTTTGGCGTCAGCGTTGCATCTATTCTGACACTCTATATGGTTCCAGGCCTCTATAAGTTGATTGCGCGTAATACCTCTTCGCCTGAGAGTCTAGCCCGAGAGTTGAAGGCTATGCAGGAAGCGGAACGTGCCTAAGGCCTCAGAAGGATATGCCAATTGCCAGGGGTTCTAGAAGTCGCACTTTTTCTTTAGTTTCGTTAAAGCCAATACAAAAACAGTCATTATCTGGTGATCTATCGGGCGGCTTATCACGTAAATATAACGAAAATATCACAACAGATCATAGTTCTGTAAAGAATGAATCGGGGGTCTATTCATCTTCGAAAACTTTCTTCACACTTACACCATCGAATATTAATTTATTGAATTTACAAATGGTGACCAACATGACAGCTAGAATAAGTGCCTTAATACTCAGTAGTATTTTAATTTTAGGATGTTCAGTCAACGCGGAAAGTACCGACGATCGGTCGAATATGACGAATATTTCGCAGTCAAAGGTGACGATGAAAAACGGGGCTTATCAAAAGCCTTCTGATGAAGTCATTCGCGAAAGACTTAGCGCATTGCAATACGATGTGACGCAAAACGATGCAACCGAAAGGCCCTTCGACAATAAATACTGGAATGAGAAGCGTGCGGGTATTTACGTTGATATTGTCAGCGGAGAACCGCTTTTTTCCTCAATTGATAAATATGACTCTAAAACAGGTTGGCCGAGCTTCTCGAAACCCATTAATAACTCGAATATTGTAGAGCGAACCGATCGTGGCTTGTTTAGTGTTCGTACAGAAGTTCGTAGTCTTTACGGTGATTCTCATTTGGGGCATGTGTTTAACGATGGCCCGAAATCGACGGGGTTAAGGTATTGCGTTAACTCGGCGGCCTTACGTTTTGTGCCCACCGTTGCACTTGAAAAAGAAGGGTACGAGAAGTTGGCGAAGCTATTTAAATAGAAACCTAAATGCACAGTTTACGATCCTTACATAGAACCGTTTAATGAGAGCCTTTTATGAAAACTACCCGGTTGTTTTTTCTATTGTTTATTTTGTTGTCGACCTCAATTAGCGCAATTGCTGATAAAGCCGTGTTTGCTGGCGGTTGCTTTTGGTGTGTGGAATCTGATTTTGAGAAGCTGAAAGGTGTTTCGGAAGCAATTTCAGGATTTACCGGTGGAAAGCTTAAAAATCCGACGTATAACGGAAACCACAAGGGCCACTATGAAGCCGTAGAAGTTCATTATGATCCAGACCTTGTCAGCTATAAAGAGCTACTGGATCATTATTGGGTGAATGTTGACCCCTTCGATTCCAGAGGGCAATTTTGCGATAAAGGAACGAGTTATCTCAGTGCAATTTTTGTCGCAAATGAAGAAGAGAGAGAGCTAGCGGAAAATTCTCGAAAGGACGTAGTCGATCAGTTTCCAGGAAAGACTGTCGTAACTCCAATCTTGGAGTCTTCAAAATTTTATCCGATAAAAGGGAAGGAGAGTTTCCACCAGAATTACTATAAAACCAGCTCGGTTCGCTATAAATACTATCGTTGGAATTGTGGTCGAGATCAACGTTTGACAGAGATTTGGGGAGACAGAGCGACTGTTCATTAGCCATTAGCCATTAGCCGTATAGTAGATTTGTGGCGATCGTATTCAGATTCCGGCTGTTTCTGAATACGTGTCGCGGTGAGTAAATGTGAGCTTAGAGCGCAGTGGTGTCGGACATCGCTGACCGACTTTGTGTAGTTACCAAAGTTACCCAAGTTACCAAAGTAATCACTTGTTCAATATGCTCTATTGTCCAAAGCACTTCTTATAGAAAGCCCTTCCTATCCAATGCCCTCTTTATCGTCAAACCTTGACCTACTACCAATGGAGTTGAATAGATTGTCGTAAAGAAGACACGGTAGGCTATTTTTTCATATTCGAAATGAACTTTATCAACACTAAAGCTTCTTCAGGATCGGTCCGTCCAATAGGCGATGAACTGTAGGTTGACGATAAGACTCTACCCGATTGGTTGACAACAAATTCACTGGGCTGAATAAAATCGCGCCGTTCATCCCAAAATGCGCCAATCTGATCACCCAGGGTTCGCTCGACACCCCATGCGACGGGAAAAGACAAGGGAGCTCCTACTTCAGCCGCTTTTTCTTTGGAGTCAACGCTCGCTGCGATGATACTGACTCCCAATTCTTTAAATTGAGAAAGTCGTTGTTCGTAGCCATCTAACAGACGGCGGCAGAAAGGTCACCAATGGCCGCGATAGAAGAGCACAATGGCATAATCTGTATCGATGTCCTTTGGTAATACAATATGTTCGCTGTCACCTATATTGAGGGTGAATTCGGGTAGCTGGTCGCCGTTATCCAGTTTTTTCATCGTTTTCTCCAAGTTTATCGTTTTCATCTAAATCTCAGGAGCATAATGCCTGCGACAGAATTTGAGTTTAGTCCAAGCCAATTTAGTCAAAGACAGTTTAGTGCAAAAAATTTGGAAAAGTAGTTGTTTCCCGACGTTTTTTGCCGAGCGGTTGTTGTTGTAAAAATGTTGCAGTAAAAATGTTGTGGCAAAAATACCACTGCTATGGATTCAGAAAATCTATGGGATACGCGCAATTCAAGAAGCGTTGATTAAGAGTCGTTATTTATATTGAATTACAGTCATTAATTAAGGGGAATAGGGGGCCTGTAGCGGTGCTGTGATCCTTATGAAATTGTAGCCGGTTTACGTTTCAGTCTGGAAACATGGAAATCTCAGGGATGGGAAATCCGTTATCAACGTATCGATGCGAGTGCCTCAATTCCTGTAAATACCCTTCGAACGCTAAAAAGGTTAAATATGGCCATTTTAGTGGCCATATTTAACCTTCGGTTTTCTGATTAATTAATACACACTGTGCCGTGAAACAACTAGAATTGTTGAACTTGAAACTATAATTGTTGAACTTGAACCAAAAGTTAACAATGACTCATAACATAACTCACTGGAGGAACCGATGAGCGAAGCAATGATGAAAAACCAGAAAGTGGTGATCAATCCACTGGATTTGCCCTACCAGGATCCACATACGACTCCACTGGAGGATCTCGACGTCGCGCGCCCTCAGTTGTTCGAAACCGAAGAGCATTGGGCTTATTTCGAGCGGCTTAGAAAAGAAGCGCCTGTGCATTATTGCAAAGACAGCGCATTTGGTCCTTATTGGTCTATCTCTTCATTCGAAGAAATAAAGAATGTTGATCAACGTCACGACCTGTTCAGTTCGGAGCCAGCGATTACTATCGATGAAGAGGACGAAGATTTCAAACTACCCATGTTTATTGCAATGGACCAACCCAAACATGACGAGCAGCGCAAGGTTGTTCAGCCCGCCGTCATGCCAAAAAATCTACAAAAATTTGAATCTGTTATTCGAGAGCGCACAGGGCAAGTGCTGGATAGCCTGCCTATCGGCGAAGAATTTGATTGGGTCGATAAAGTCTCTATTGAGCTGACTACCATGATGCTGGCGACCATTTTCGATTTCCCCTATGAGGATAGGCGCAAATTGACCTATTGGTCTGATGTGGCGACGGGCGCTGTCTATAAAGATTTTACTCAGGAGGCACAAGAGAAAGCGCAGGCGGATCTGTTGGAATGTCTCGGAACCTTTACCGAGCTATGGCACGAACGAGTCAAAAACCCCGGTGAGTTCGATATGATTAGCATGTTGGCCCACAACGAAACAACCAAGGACATGGTCAATGATCCGATGGAGTACTTGGGTAATCTAATGCTACTTATCGTAGGGGGTAATGATACAACGCGTAATTCAATGTCCGGCAGTGTGTACGCCCTGAATAAATATATGGACCAGTACGACAAATTACGGGCCGATGAAACCTTGATTCCCAATATGATATCTGAGGTGATTCGCTGGCAGACTCCGCTGGCTCACATGCGGCGCAAAGCAAAACAGGATATCGAGCTGGGCGGACAGCAAATTAAGGCTGGCGACAAAGTTATCATGTGGTACGTTTCCGGGAACAGAGACGAAACTGTGTTTGAAGACCCGCATAAACTTATCATCGACCGAAAAAACGCTCGACAACATGTGTCCTTTGGCTTTGGCATTCATCGTTGTATGGGTAATCGTTTAGCGGAGATGCAGCTGAAAATTCTGTGGGAAGAAATTCAGTCACGTTTTTCTTTTGTTGAATGTTTAAGGGAGCCAAGCCGATCACAATCAGTTTTTGTGAAAGGCTATAATGACCTTCCCGTTCGCCTTCACCGAAAGTAAATTACGCCCCGGGGTGCCGATATAACTTGGTACCCCGTGACTTAGTGCGTTGATTGCACTACGAAATAAGGCCGGTTTTTCTGCAGTGGCAATAGATACACTGCATGTTGATTTTTGTCTGGAAGCACCACCGTGAGTCGCGCCGGGGGATTTCCGGTATGATTCGGTGCGATTACTCCCCCTCCAAAACTCAATGACTGGCTATGCCTAAATCCCTGTTTTAGAGGTCGAAATTGTGCATAACATATTACCTGCAATGTCTTGGCTGCGAACGTATTCACTAATATCAAAAAGTGAAATGAACCAAAGGATTGTTTTAGCCTCTTTTAGCATCCGTAGCGCGGTATCAATCATTGAGCAATGATAAGTCTTTTCCGAATACGAATTTGATTCCCAGAACCACGCAGGAAAAAATCTTACTGTGGTTAAGTGCTATTTCCGCTAGCGCCTTGTTACCGTTTGCGATCGTAAGGCTATCTACAGGAGATATTAATATTGCGATTGTCGACGGCATCGGTTTTTTTGCCAACCTTGGCTTAATTTACTCTGTCTACCGATATCGCCGAACGGTGTTAGCTGGTTTTATTTTGTCGGCGATTGCTCTGGGTGGCATTGTATTGAACATCTATATTGAAGGGCCCTCCGAAGTTTATTTTATGTACCCTGTGGTCATCGCGGCGTACTTTCTCACGTCTCCGATATTGGCCCTTGGCGCTATTCTCGTCGCTATGATTGCACTCTTGCCCGTGTTAACTGATCAGATGGACTGGCTCACTTTAGCGAAGTTCTATTCGTCCCTTTTTGGATGTGTTGTTTTTACCTATGTTTTCGCGTCTCTTCGCAATCGTCAGCGTGATCAGCTTTTGGAATTTGCACGTAAAGACGCTCTGACAGGTGCGGGAAACCGGAGAGCTATGGATCAAACGCTTTTAGAGTCGGTACTGAGATTTGGCCGTACTAAGAGCCCAATGTCTTTGATTGTTTTTGATCTGGACAAATTTAAAGAAATTAATGATACCCATGGACATGACATTGGTGATCAGGTTTTGGTACGACTAACACATATTGTCCATAATCGAATTCGAATAACAGACCAATTGTTTCGTTACGGCGGCGATGAGTTTACCGTATTGGCATCGGATGCAGACTTGGAGACCGCTGCGCAACTGGCCGAAGATTTACGGTTGTTAGTCGATTCCGATAATTTTGAATCCCGAGTTGCCATGTCGATATCGCTCGGAGTTGCGGAATATCGCAACGATGAGAATGTCGAAGCGTGGATGAAGCGAGCGGATGATGCCCTGCGTGAGTCAAAGCGTCTAGGCAGAAACTGCGTTGTTCGTGGTTGAGCTCTGTGCAAAAAATTGGACAACTCTGTCAGCCAGTAGTTACTAATGCGGGGGCTATTTTTTCCTAGCCATATTATCTATACTAATACGCAGCTATTTTGTTTTTAGTTTTTCCAATTCGACTTGTTGAATAACATTGTGAACACTCCCATCATAGATACTTCAATCACACTGACTCCGGAACAAGAATCCTATTTGGAGTTGATCAGATCGACGCAGCTTAAAGCGATTGGATCGGTGAACCGAGAAATTATCGTCGCTATAAACAACGATGCAGATGTTAAGCTCATTGAGGAATTCGTACTAAAAGATGCCTCCCTAACAGCACATATTTTAAAAACGGCCTCGTCGGTTGTGTATGCCGCCAACAAACAGCGAACCGCAACATCAATAAGATATGCGATTGTACGAATTGGGTTTGAAGGAATTCGCTCGATTTGTATTACCGTTGCTTTAATCGACAACATCCCTGAACGTCATGCTGATAATAAAGAAAACCTGGTGAAGTGCATATCGAAGAGCTTCCACAATGCTATTCAGTCAAAAAACATGGCAAAAAAAATGGGGGGCTGTCAGGAGCAGGAGACGTATATTGCCGGGTTGTTACAGAATATCGGCGAATTGGCTTTTTGGTGCAGTCCACTACACAATATGGCCGCTTACGTAAGTCTTATAAAGAGCGGTTTAGAACCTGAAGAGTGTTGTTACACTCTCTGTGGTCAGAGATTTAAGGAATTGTCGACGATATTGGGCAATGAATGGAACCTGGGCGAAGTCCTTGTTGAGTCTTTGCAAGATAACCCTACGACAAACAATGCAAAAGCAGTAAAAATGGGTACCAATATAACCAACGCCCTCGAGCTAGGTTGGAACTCGATCGAGATGAGTCAGATTAACGATGTCCTAGGCCGAGAGTTTGATTCTGATATTGACAGTAATCACGAACTTATTTTTGCGGGCTTCACAGAGGCCATTGACGAGGTCATAAGCTATTTTCCGGAAGCAGAACAGGTCTTGCGAGCATCTGCGCCTGCTGCTGTTCCCGAGGGTGACGCTGGCATTTCCGCTGACAAAACCAGTTCGAGATCGAGACGAACGCCTGACGAAAAGATTCAGCTTCAGACCATTGCGAAGATGAAGAAACTTTCAAAGAAAAAATCTGACCAAATCGACTATTTTAAAGTGCTTGCGCAAGGATTAAATAAGGGGGTGGCGCTAGAACGCGTAGTGGTTGCTGTTTTGGATAATAAAAGGAAAAATGTAAAGGCTATCTCTTTAGCGGGCAGGAAGATTAAAGCATGGGCCAGTGATTTTTCCTTTTCTGTCGGAAGAAAAGGTTCCTTTCTACGCCACTGCCTTTCTTCCTCCGCGCCGCTTCTTGTCTCACGAAAAAGTTCTCCAAAATTGTATAAAAGTGCCGAAAATTCCTTCAAAACAATCATTGAAAGAACTGATTCGTTCATCGTTTGTCCCGTAATAGAATCCGGTAAACCGATCGCGATCGTTTATGCCGATATGGCGGAAGAGGATTGGGAGATAAACGATAGCCAGCTTAAGTCGTTTGCCTGGTTGGTTAACCAATTATCGAGCGAATTGACAAAAAAATAAGGTCTGATTAAAGGCCTCGTTGTCAGAAGGTGGTTGTTCCTACTCGTCTTGATTTTTACTATAGGCTCTCGATATTCGATTTGAGCTGTTTTACTTGCGGCGGACAGTGTTTAATTTACACACTTTTTAATAAGGGCAAGTTTAATAAGGGCAAGTTTGATAAGGACAAGTTTAATTGGGGCTTGTTTTAATTAAGGCTTGTTCTAATTGGAATAAGCATAGCGGTATTTATAGATAGCGCAGACCAGTCGGTGTTGTAAGTGTTGTAGATACTCTAGGTAAGAGTGAGGCGAAGTTATGGCGGTTCTTAATACGTATCCGGTTGGGACAGCGGGCGTGCCGTGGGGGTCGGATGAAACAGCTGCCTGGCTTGCCAGGCAGTCAATAAAACGCTCATACAGAAAAGACGTTTTGGAGAAAATCCCTTTATTAAAAGAACATTTTAACGTCGAGCAATATGGCGCTCTCTCCCATGATGAGGACCGATACCCGCTTTTCGCGTTTCCATCGAAGAAGTGGGATAAAAGCAATGAAACAGTTTTGGTAACAGGAGGCGTTCACGGTTACGAAACCAGTGGTGTTCAGGGGGCAATTCGCTTTCTCGACATTCTAGACCCTGCGTTGACTGACCGGTTAAACTTAATTGTGGTTCCCTGTGTGAGCCCTTGGGGATACGAGACGATTAACCGCTGGAATCCTAACGCTGTCGATCCCAATCGCTCTTTTACCCACGGCAGTACTGCGGAGGAGGCAGCCTTTTTGATGTCCTACGTTACCTCTCTGGATTGCACAATCACGGCCCACATCGATTTACACGAGACAACTGATACTGATCGCAGCGAATTTGGACCTGCGCTTGCTGCAAGAGACGGTTTGGAGCTGGATGATTGTAATATTCCCGATGGTTTCTATTTGGTTGGTGATGTCAACAGACCGGTACCTGAGTTTCAAAAAGCGATAATTCAATCCGTAGGAAAAGTTACTCATATCGCAGAGCCCGATAATAGCGGTCATATTATAGGAGAAAAAGTCGAACAACCCGGTGTCATCAACTACGCGATTAAAACACGAGGACTTTGCACTGGATTTAGCGATGCTGAGTTTTCGACGACTACGGAAGTATATCCGGATAGCCCCAATGTAGATGATCAAATTTGCATAGCGGCGCAAGTAGCAGCCGTAACAAGTGCGCTCAATTATATATTAACTCGGTTGGGAAGCTAAGATATCGTCTGTGTTTTCACTTTTTCTCGATTTGAATAGGCCACTGACAAAGCGTCGATTGAAAGCGCACGTTAATTGAGATCAATTGTTGGGGGGTTCTAATGGTTATGGGCTGCAACTAAATGTAATTTACTTCTATCGCTAGACTGAGGCGCTGTGTTATGGATGAATCGATTAATGTATTTGGCGAAAAACTGGAAGTGTGTGGCATGGAGCCGACCACTGGTTTTTATCGCGATGGCAAATGTAACACCTGCAAAGAGGATGTAGGCTCCCATACCGTTTGTATAGAAGCGTCGAAGGAGTTTTTGGAGTACTCCAGATTCAAAGGCAATGACTTGTCGACGCCGATGCCAGAATTTGATTTCGACGGGTTGAAAGCTGGAGATCGTTGGTGTTTGTGTGCCGCGAGATGGCTAGAAGCACTGGAAAGCGAAAGGGCTCCGCGAATATATCTCAAGCGTACTCATATTAAAGCGCTTGAAATTGTGCCACTAGAATTATTAAAAAAATACGCGGTTGACTTGAATTAACAGCCACATTCCGTGTGTTTGAAATTGATCGATCCACAATTACTGCTGGTTACTAATCGGCAAATGATCGCTAGGATGACGTGCAACTTAACGGTTTAAAGTAGCGACAGATATCACGCCCACTCGATTGCTAACACGTTGCTGCATACGCATGCCACCTAAGATAAGCAGAGAATCGTTTTCGACGTTCAGCATTCCGCGATGATCCATTGTGTTGGGGCCGTTAGAGATAATATGCCACTTCTCTTGTGCAAGTTTGTAAACCCAAAGATCATTGTTGGGATTTGATGGCTTATCGTTATAGCCGATACCATTGAAATTGTAGGGGTTGTCGGAGCCACCAGCGAACAAGATAAATTCATCTGCTGTTTTGACTCCGGTAGCCGCCATTCGGTAACGTGCAACTCCCGTTGGGTGGGCAATTTTCCTCCAGTCTATTTTCGTGATTTGATTGGGGGAAATAGTGCCCAAATAACAGGCGGGAACGCTCGTAAAGGTTCGACGTTTTTGCACCGCTGATTTTATCCCGACCCCGTCGCAAACCAAAATCTTGTTATCAATAATACCACCAGCATGGCCAAATACCGGTTCTCCTGGAAAAGGCGATGCTTGTTGCCAGGTGTTTTTCAGAACATCATAAACCTGTACCAGGTTAACGTTGCCATCATTGTGCCAACCGCTAACGATGTAAATATATTGCTGTTGATATACAAGGGCGACGGCGTCGTCCACGGGTACTGGCGTTGTCGCTATCGGGTGGTATTGATCGCGAACAATATCGTAAGTGAAATTGTCGGGACTGGACTTTTCGCTATGATCGTCAGCGACTGTATACCCTCCAAAAATATATGCCTTATCTTTTATTCCAACGGCGACGCTTGCGAGTCTGCCTCGAAGAAGCGAGGAAGAGGGTACGGCGCTGCGCTCCAGCCAGTTTTTATCACCGATCCGATATGACCAGACTTTATTGTGAACATCTTTGACCGTTTTCCCCGAACCGATGCCCATAAAACTGATTAGATAATCATCCTGTTCAGTACTGACCTGTGCGACGGCATTGTTGGAAACCGCCTCTGGCATTTCAGGTATTATATTTTGAGCCAGAGTGAAAGACGACAAAAAGAAGAGTGAAAACCAAAACAAGCTTTTGTTGACGAGCATATTGAGTCTCATGTTCTTGGTGTGAAAGTTTAGTTTTAAAGAATGTATTTGGTTTTTTGTTCAATGGCTTTCTATTCCATCTTCTTTTGATTAATCGTCTTCTATTTAGTCATCTTTTATTCATAGCTATCAAATTTGACCTCTATACCCGAACAATCCCATTGAGCCGCCCGTGTGAAGGAATACGACGTTATCATCTTTACTAAAATGATTGTTTTTGATCAGGTCTATCATCCCGGCTAATCCTTTGCCACTGTAAACTGGGTCAAACAACAAGCCTTCCATTGTCGCCAGTAGGGAAACAGCATCCTTCATGCCCTGTGTCGGGATACCATAACCCTCTCCCACATAATCGCAATTGGCGATAACGTCATCTCGGCGGACGCAACCGGCGGCACCAATATAGTCGGCGGTTTCGTCGGCCAGTTTGAATACTTTTTCTTCTTGCTCCGCCTGTGGAGCACTAACGCCGATACCGAGTAATGGAATATTGGAGTTGGTGGCCTTAAGCCCAGCGATAAGTCCGGCTTGTGTGCCCGCACTGCCCGTTGCGTGAATAATATGGTTAATAACGAGGCCTTGGCCGTTGGCCTGGGTTAACAGCTCTAAGGCACAGTTGACGTAACCTAAGGCACCGATTTTATTGGAACCACCACCGGGGATGATGTAAGGACGTTTACCGGATGCGCTTAGGCTTGCCGCTTTGTTCTCCATTGCTGCATTCATATCAGCACCCTTGTCGAAATGGTGGATATTCGCTCCAAAAAGATGATCGAGAAAAACGTTTCCAGAATTTAAATATCGTTCTGCAGGATTTTCAATTCTGTTTTCAAACAGTAACTCGCACTGCATCCCTACTTTTGCTGCTGCTGCAGCTGTTTGTCGGGCGTGGTTCGATTGCACTGCGCCCTGGGTAATTATGGTGTCGGCGCCATTTTGTATTGCGTCCGCCATTAGAAATTCAAGCTTTCTGGTTTTGTTGCCGCCCGAACCTAAACCCGTGCAATCGTCTCTTTTTACAAAGATGTTTGGTCCGCCTAAAAAGTCGCTTAGGCGTGTTAAGGGCTCTAATGGTGTGGGTAGATGAGCCAGGGAAATTCGTGGAAAGCGCGAGAGATGCATGATTTTTCCTTTAGTTAAGCTATTTCAATGGAAGGCAGTTTTGATTTTTGGGTAGCGTAGGCGATGGTTTGTTGTACCAGGATGTCGGTGGATTCGATGAGTGGAATATCGATATCTTTGGCAGTCATAACCAAGGGAATCTCGGTACAGCCGGAGATGATGAGTTCTGCACCCGCGTCGGAAAGGTACTGGGACAAAAGTACCATCTCTTTGCGTGACTCATCGCCAACGTTTCCGGTTTTTATTCTGAATAATAACTCCATGAATTGTCTGCTTCGGTCCTCATGCCATTGAATGGGAACAAAGCTTTTATGTAACAATGCTTGCTGATAGATATTGGCATGCAAGCATCCATCTGCGGCCATGATGCCAATATTTTTAACGCTTGGATAGTTCTCTTGAATATGTGCGACGACTTCGTCGACGATGCTGATAAAAGGGATAGATATTTTGCCCTGAATATCGGCGTGATAAGCGTGTGCTGTATTGCATACCATCACTAAAAAATGAGCGCCGGCCCCCTCGAGTTTCTTAGCCATTTCTATCAGTGGGGCTTTCGCATCATCCCCCGAGCCATTGAGTGACTTGTGTCGATTAGGCACGAGTGGGTTGTGATCAATGATCAAGGGGATGTGGTCTTGATCTAACTGTGCAGGAGTTTGACGAATGATTTTTGTCATGAAATCTACAGTCGCCTGAGGCCCCATTCCGCCTAATACTCCCGTTGTTAAATAGGGTGGTTTTTCCACTGGTATTTCCCATAATTTCGAAGTGTAATAGTAGTATGTAAGACGATTCTACTCCAGTGAGGAATTAAAGCGCAGCGAATATTGTCTCGAAGCGAACGGAGATAAAAGGGGAGGATGAGCTCGTTGCCGGCAATTGTTTAGCGCTCTCAAAAATTGTAAACTCATTTTATATAGGGAAGCATCTAAGACACATCGCAGCAAACGTGATTGAAGTTACTGAGCACGACAGATACCAGAGGGCAGAAACAAGATAGCCGGTGAGAAGGATGCTTGAAACGACCGGTTGTTTCTCTTGTCATCAATATGCCAAACTACTGTTGGATATTTGCCTTTCGATCGGTTTTGGCAAAAAACTGACAAAAGATTGTTATATGAATGGCCTTAAAGGTCGAGGCAGAGGCCCTTCAGTACTTCCCGGCGCCCAGGAAAAGTCTATTTCTCGACGTCAATTTTTACCAGCTCAAATTGACAGGGTTGGGCCCGTCCTCTAACGATATTCCACAATGCGTATTCCCATAATATGAATGATGAACACGATGATAGAAAAGAAATTCGATGGGGTATCGTCGGCTGTGGTGCAGTGACGGAGAGAAAGAGCGGTCCTGCATACCAGAAAGCAGACGGATTTAAATTGGCGGCCGTTATGCGGCGAGACTACACAAAAGCGCAAGATTACGCGACACGGCACGGTGTCGAGTTCTGGTCCAGCGACGCAGAGGATATTATCAACAGCGATGATATCGATGCCGTGTATGTGGCGACGCCTCCCGATAGTCACAAATACTACGCGCTTAAAGTAGCTGAAGCCGGAAAACCATGCTGTATCGAAAAACCGTTGGCTCCAAGTTATCGGGATTGCTTAACGATTTGTCGTGCTTTCGACGATAAAAAAATACCCTTGTTTGTTGCTTATTATCGTAGATCTTTGCCACGTTTTAACGCAGTGAGAGAAGCACTTGAAACCAATAGGATAGGCGAAACTCGACATATTACATGGAATTTGAGTAAACCTCCCAGTGAGGCTGATCTCGCAGGAACGAGTAATTGGCGTACTGATAAATCTATCGCCGTTGGAGGGTACTTTGACGATTTGGCGAGTCATGGTCTAGATCTTTTTGCGTATCTTCTCGGTGATTTTGATCAGGTCTTCGGTGTTGGATTAAATCAGCAACATCTGTATTCGTCTATGGATGCAGTCACGGCTTGTTGGTCTCATACCAATGGTATCACTGGAACAGGTAGTTGGAATTTCGGCTGTAACGTCAGAGAAGATGACGTTGTGATATACGGGAGCGCCGGGTCTATCAAATTCTCCGTCTTTGACGAAAAGCCCATTGTTATTTCTAGTGCAAATGGCGAGCAGAAAATGTTTGTTGATAATCCAGGAAACATACAATTGCACCACGTTCAGAATATTGCCCGAAGTCTAATTGGCGGAGCGCCGCACCCTTCAAATGGAGCTTCCGCCTCTCACACTGCATGGGTAATGGACAAGATATTGGGGGGAATCGACTGATAATCGGAGAGTGTACCTTAGTGGGTGTTTGATAGTGGGTAAGCATATTCTATAAATCGGTATAGGTCTGGTAACAGCAAACGGGTATACTTTTTACTCTCTGCTCGAAATAAATAATGATAAGACAAGAGGGTATATCATGTCGGAACAACAAAAGACTATCCGTTATGAAGGTGTGACAAATGGTGTTGCAAGGATAGTATTAGCTCGCTCGGATACGCGCAATGCACAAGACAAGGCCATGTTATATGAACTCAATGCTGCGTTTGACCTTGCGGCCCAAGACAATGAAGCAAAAGTCATTGTTTTAGCTGCTGACGGACCTCACTTTTCGTCGGGACACGATTTACGCGATCGGTCAAAAATGAGTGATTTTACCCCGGTCGGAAACTGGGGCGGTTTTGATCTGCCCGGCGCAGAAGGTTACATGGCGCAAGAGCAAGAAATCTATTTGGGGTTTTGCTGGCGGTGGCGTAATCTCCCCAAACCTACTATCGCCGAGGTTCAGGGTAAGGTTATTGCCGGAGGTTTGATGTTAGCCTGGGTCTGCGACATGATTATTGCCGCAGAGAATGCGAGCTTTTCGGATCCTGTGGTCGCCTTTGGCGTCAATGGTGTCGAGTATTTTGCCCATCCCTGGGAAGTGGGGGTGCGCAAGGCAAAAGAGATGTTATTTACCGGTGAGGCGATTACTTCCGAAGAAGCGAAAGCGCTGGGCATGGTTAACCATGTAGTGGCGGATGAGGAGTTAACCGACTTTACCACTGCAATGGCGGAGCAAATCGCTAAGAGACCCTCCATGGGATTAAAACTCGCTAAACAGTCGGTCAACCAAATGCAAGACAGTCAAGGTTTGTGGTCATCTTTGCAAGCGGCAATGTCTTTACAACAATTGGGTCATTCTCACAACCACCAAGTACACGGGATGGGAGTAGATCCAGCAGGTATGGATATTATTCGCAACCAGGCGAAGAAATCGTGATCTGTTCCGATTGAAGCAATCTTTTGTCTATGCCGGTTTGCGGTAAGACTTTATGACATGCACAAACTCCATGGATTTAGAAAATCTGGTGTTTAACAGGTGATCGTCATCGACCGGAGTTAGCGCTTCGGTTAATGGCGTGGTTTCTATTTTAAGCAGAGGCTCGCGACGTTGTTTTTACTCTTCCGAAAATAGTCCGGCATACTGCTTCCGTAAGTCCGGCTTCTTAACCTTACCTGTACTGGTGACAGCTATCTGTTCTTGTATAATGACTTTTTTGGGTACTTCATAGCCTGCCAAGAGTTCACGGCAATGACTGATTGCTATTGACTCTTCCAGCTGAGATCCCGGGATGAGTTGTAATACTGCGCATACCGCTTCGCCCCATTTTGGATGGGGAACACCGAAAACGGCAGCAAGGGCCACGGCATCAAGGCCGACTAGTGCTGCTTCTACCTTACAGCTTGAAACATTTTCACCGCCGGTCTTGATAATGTCTTTCTTTCGATCGACAAACATCAATTGGCCTTTTGCGTCGATAAAACCCAGATCACCGCTATGGTGCCAGCCGTGAGTTCGTACTTCCGCCGTGGCCTCGGGATTTTTTAGGTAACCATTCATCGATTGAGGACCGCGCCAGCATATTTCCCCTACTTCTCCGGCTGCGCATTCGCGACCATTGTCATCCAGAACAGCTTGTTCGCTCATGATGGTAGGTACGCCCCAGTAATTGCCCTCGCCAAATTCAGTGGGCGAATGATCGTAAAAAACACAGGGTGCCGGTGTGAATTCCGTTTGGCCGCTGCCGAGATGAAAGTCGCAGGCAAAGACCTCTCTTAAGTCAGTCAGCGTTTTTGAACTCATGGGAGCCATGCCATAAATTGCAGCAGACAGGGCACTGTAATCTCGGTCGGCAACTCCGGGAACAGCAAGTAATGCGGACCACATCATGGGTAATAACACCGTACTTTGAATACTCTCCTCTTCCAGTGCGGCAACCACGTCTGCTGGGTTAAATCCGGTGTGAATGACGAATGTTCCCGACATCTGTAATGTGCTCATGGCATTGTTTATTGCAGTGGTATGAAAAGTCGGAAGTATATTAAGATGCGCGCCGCCTTTGGTAAAACCGAGGCTAAGAGGGTTATTTAGGCTGGCAAGTGTTAAGGCCAGGTGTGACGTTTCGACGCCTTTCGGGCGCGAGGTGGTACCACTGGTGTATAAAACCAGCGCAACGTCCCGGTCGTCAATGATGATATCGAATATTTCTTCGTCACTTTGACTAGTTAATAATTCGCTTAACGTCGCGTCGCAATACTTCGATTCATCCCCTAACGATAATTTAAAGCTAATTTGTTCAAGGTCTTGCGCACATTGACAGCACAGCTCTTCTAATTCCGCATCGTAAACCATAGCTCGCACTTCGCCGTGTTCGAAGTTGAACCGTACATCGTCGGGGTTCTGTAAATAATTTATCGGGACAACTACGATCCCCGCTTTGAAACAAGCAAACATAATGGCCAAAAAATTACTGCTGTTACTTGCCACCAAGGCGAGGCGGTCGCCTTGGGATATGCCATTAGCTCGCAAACCACGGGCGATTTTGTTGGCATTGTCATTCAGTGTTGCGTAACTGGTCGCTCGTCTTTGTCCGCCGATATATTCGACTATCGCTTCGGTTTGACCGTGACTGCGCGATCGGCGCCTCAACATATCGCCCATAGCAACCCGGCTAATAATATTAAGATTGAGTTGCTCGTTGCTAATAGCTTCTTTATTTTTAGACATATTTCTTACCATTTCTAGAAGCTGGTTGGCGTAACCCAGCTCAAGCTGATTAAATTTTTCGGAGTGGGTTCACTGCCCTGAATTGATCAATTAGTTGACCTACTAATTGATCAGCTAATTGTTCGAATAGACGAGTTGATCGATAGACTATCCGCGTATTGGTCTGTTTGTCACGTTCATAGAATGTAACAACAGCAGGTAGATAATCAAACCATCATTTACAGCGTAGTGCATTAATAATTATTGGGTCTAGCTTAATCGATGCTAGTAAGAGTTCAAAGTAGAAAGTTGTTTTCCGGTTGCGTATACAGGCATAATTCATTGTCGTGGAAGCTGAAACAACGGCATAGGCGACCTACAGTTACCGATCTTACGGTAAGTTAGTCATCAGGGTTGGCTGGCATTTGTATGATGGTTCATGCGCAGCGTACTCTTCAGGTAACTATCGGTTTAATTTTTCTTAGAATATCGGCAGTCAATTTGAGGAATTACAATTAATCTGGCGTCAACAGGGGGGAATTGTTGAAGAATGTCACGTAGTAGTGCTACGCTGGTCTGAGTCGATACGATGGAAAATAATACAGGTCAATAACTAAAATAAACGGCCTAATTACTCAGCTCAACAATAGTGGAATGCTCATTGTGAATTTTTTTCGTAGAATTATTTTGGCACTATTTTTTTGCGTTTCCCCATTCGGTGTTTGGGCGGCTGGATCGTCTCATAAAGATTTATGCTGCTGGGAGCCAACTTTTTGAATTCGAGATAGTTAATGCTGGAGAATTTCTCGTTAGTCAAATGATGTGGAAAGTTACCACGACAACCGAGGCAGATGGGCGACGTTTATGATGTTTTCACTCGACAAATGCGAGTTAAATATCTAGTGAATCGTTAGCGTCGCTACGTCAGATTCGGTAGCGCTCACCTTATTTAAATCAACTAATCGTTGAACCGGAACACTAACAATTTTAACAATAGCTATCGTGGAGAGTCAGTATGAATGCTATCAACAGACGGCACTTTCTTAAATTTGGAACAGCGGCTGCTGCGGCAACGACATTGAGTGCCTGCTCGGGTAATCAAAACAGTACGAGTATCGATACCCAGCTGCCGATAGGATCTTTTGGCGCCGAAGCCACCGCTGAAGAGGTCACTGAAGGACTGGATCTCAATGGAAAGACTGCGCTGGTTACCGGTTGTAACTCCGGCATTGGATACGAAACCATGCGAGTTCTTGCGCTGCGGGGCGCACATGTTATTGGGGCTGGGCGCACGATGGAAAAAGCGCGGAAGGCCTGTGACAGCGTAGAGGGAGAAACGACTCCTGTTGTTCTTGAGCTGTCTGACTTCCAATCCGCAGCTGATTGTGCGCAGACGATCAAAAAGATGGGACCGCCTATTGATATGGTCATTTGTAACGCTGGGATTAATACCTTTGGCGAGTTGGAGTTAGTTGATGGAATCGAGAGAATTTTCCGTGTGAATCACCTGGGGCACTTTGTGCTGGTAAATCGGCTTTTGGCGCTACAGGCACTGTCTGAAAATGGCAGAATTGTTCATGTCGGCAGTATGTCCGGATACGCTCAGGCTCCGGCTATGGGAATCGACTTTAGCAATCTTCGCGGTGAAAAGGAGTTTGATGCTGGGGAGGCCTATGGTCGTTCAAAACTGGCGAATGCGCTGTTTTCTCTGCAGTTGGCAAAAGATCTGCAAGCTACAAAAATTACCTCCAATGTCATCCATCCGGGGTTGGTATTAACCAATATTGCCCGCAACGCGCCGGCACTTCTCAGGAAGGGCTTTGAATGGCTTGGACCCATGTTTGCGAAAACCCCGGCGCAAGGGGCTGCTACCCAGGTATATGTCGCAACCCATCCATCTTTGGCGGGAGTTAGCGGTGCGTATTTTGAAGATTGCAATCCCGTGATAGTTGCTGGTCCTCATCATATAAACGATGAGGCGATGGCCGAGAAATTGTGGGAGGTTTCTCTGGAAATGACAGAAGGATTTGTCTGATTTAGCTCCCTCTAGAATAGGCACAGAATGCACACTGGATTCGATAGCTGCGGAGTGTAAATGCCGTTCGCATTCGAAGTCGATCGATATTCCTCAATCCAGCCGGGTTAGTCCTTGGTTGATTGTCAGTTGGGTATCTGTATTATGTTTCTTTTTTTATTGGTGAGGATTAATCATGCTTAGGCTCTATGGATTTACAGTTAGTAACTATTTTAATATGGTCAAGATGGCGCTCATTGAGAAAGGTATCGACTATGAGTTTGTCGATACCAAGCCGAGTCAGGAAACGGAATTTTTGGCTAAGAGTCCAATGGGTAAAGTCCCTTGCCTCGAAACGGCACAGGGATTTATCAGCGAGAGTGACGTTATTTTTGACTACCTCGAGGATTTGGGAGAAGGCCCTTCACTCATGCCGTCGGACCCGTTCGAAAAAGCCAAGGTCCGCGAGCTGATCAAGGAAATTGAGCTGTATATTGAGCTTCCTGCGAGAAGCTGTTTTGCCGAAGCATTTTTCGGTGGCACAGTGAGTGATGAAGTTAAAGAGAAAGCGAAGGCCAATTTGGCTAAGGGAATCGATTGCTTGAGACGTAACGGTAAGTTTGCGCCGTACGTTGCGGGTAGTGAATTTACGTACGCCGATATTATGTTTATGTATGCGGTGAGTCTTGCCGGAGCGTGCGCGAAACGGGTTCTAGGCGTCAATTTGTTGGAGGATTTTCCTGAGGCTAGAACGCTTTCGGAAACACTCGCTAAACGAGATTCTGCGGTGAAAATTGCCGCGGACCAAAAAGCCTAAGTACATACACTCTAGCTGATAAGATGGTTTATTTTCCAATTGAATTGTCTTGTCACGGTTTTATTGATTACTTAGCTTTTGGTATCCGATGCCATCAATACTTTTCGGTATTCGTCGTTATTCTTCGTTCGTTGTGATTCGAAAATTGTTGCGGGTGCCCTTACAACAGTTTTATGAATGCTTTGCTCCTAAATTGTTGATAGGCCAACTCGGTCTCAGCGCATAGAGAAAAATAATGCAGGTGAGCGACTGTCGCTCGTTTCCTATTTTGTTAGTTCTGTTCAGGCCACGGAAATAAACTATGCAGCGAAGAGTGCGGAAACCTTCCCCCGTAGATTTCCGCACAGGCTGTTTTTGAAGATGATAAAGAGGTGTGAATGATGAATAGACTGAAATTGCTGGCTATTTTGGTAGCTATACTGTCATTTGTAAGCCTGGGTGCTGCTCTTTTGTGGATGGATAGTTTGTTTGAGGAGCCCGAAGCCACCTTCGTTTCGTCTATTGCAGGAGAGGTGGGCGCAAAGTCGGTGCTCGCCATATTTGCGCACCCCGATGACGAGCAATTAATTACCGGTTTGTTGATTCGTGCTAAGGAACAGGATGCAGCTATTACTCGCATGATTACCGCGACGAAAGGAGAGGCGGGCACACCTTTACCAAAAATTTCCAGAACTGCAGAACTTGGCATTATTCGGCACGCGGAGCTACTCAAAAACGGTTATGCACTAGGTGTGAAGGAGCAAATCGTCTGGGATTACGCAGATGGCGGGGTGGCGAATGCCGATTTTGACACCTATGTTGGGGACTTGGTTGACAAGATGCTTATCTGGAAACCAGATTTAATCGTGACCTTTTGGCCGAACAGCGGTTTTTCCGATCACTCGGATCATAAGACGGCAGGTAAGGCAGCTACGGCTGCAGTGACGCGGATGAAGATTGACCATCCAGCGATGGCGCCGAAAGCGATTGCCTACATTCTTGCTCCACGCTTAATGATGGACAAGTTTGGCGGTGCGGTAGGTAAGCGAGTTGTGGCCAACCAGCCGACACCGACTCACGCTATGCCCGGTGAAGGTTGGGCTAAAATACGGGGCTGGGACATACATGCGTCTCAAAGCCAGTACGTTAGCAAGGCATACGGATTTCCGCCTTGGTTTATTCACAGGCTATACGACAAGGAACATTATTATTTGCAATTTATTGACTAAGAGTTAGTAAAAAGAAGAGCTATTTAGAATTGTGCAGGAGCAAATCCGGTCACTGCCGTCACGCCAATTTCACGACCCAGAGCTGTCATCGGATGAACGACGACCAGTCCACGAACAGACTTTTTCAATTTACCCATATCGGCCTGTTCAGCTTTGGTGAGTTCGCGGTTAAAAGCTAGCGCTTTAACGCCTTGCCCTTTATTGCTCAGTTGTTGGTTCTGACTACTCTTCAGCTCTGTGACCTTTTGATTGATTTTTGCAATCTCGTTTTTGAATTGAGAGATTATTTCGTGATCATTTCGTTCCTCGGCGGCTTTTAACTTGCGTCGACATTTATCGAGCCGATTGTTAAGTTGTTGTAATTCTTGCTTCAAATTCATACATTCACCATTTTTGCGCAATGACGACCGGAATGTGTACCGGTATTGTGTACCATTATTGTATCAGTAAGCGGGTCGAACTTGTTAGACAGACCGATATTGAGAGGCAAAACTTGACGCCTCGCGCCAGTTAATACCCATGGTGGAGGCGTGTTCGAATAATATTTTGTCCGCTGCTATTCGAAACGAGAACTAAATTTGAATAGTCGAATAGCAGAAAATTGTCCACTGTAACTACGGGTGTCTGACCGGCGTTTGTGTTAGTGTATGCAAATGTTTATTTGATTCGAAATCGTGGATCGTTGTTCACTATGGGCTTTTATTTGCGAAATATTAACGTTAGGATTTAATGTTGCAGAAAAGTGTCAATTTAACTTCTATACTCTTGGTACCTTGAAATAAAAACTGAAAGGACATTACCATTCATTTATTAGAATGTGCTGTGATATCCCTTTTTTCGGGTTTTTTACCGACGGATTAGAGCTTGGATTCAAAATAAAAAATAAGCACCATTCATGGCGGGTATTCCAGGATGAACTCAATACTCAAACTTTGGACACTATTGGCTATGATGCTAATAGGCTTTCAGGGCTGTGGCTCTAGCCCGATGCAAAAAGGCGCTGCGACCGCGCCCAAGGAGACGCCGTCTAAGGCGATAGAAGCTAAGGAAACGTCGTCTACGGATATAGCAGCAAAAGAGGCATCACCTATATCGCCCAAACAGGCAGTACCCAAAGTGGCGCAGCCTAAAGAGGCAGCACCTAAAAAGTTACCGCCAAAACAACGTGTCGAAACTGAGGGTGTACCACTAGCGAAAAGTGATGTTGCTGTGGAGCCAGCTAGACCGATCGTGAAACCACAATTTAAAGGTGAGTCGAATACATTAGTAGAGAAAAAACCTGTTAAAATTCCAATGGTTAAATCACCTGCTGAGAAGCCTGTCGAGCCACTGAAAGACAGCAAACCAGCGGATAAAATCGTCGAAGAAAAAGAGAAACAGGTAGCTAAAATTGTATCTAAGCCGACCGAAGCGGCGGCGGTTCTGAAACAGCCCAGACCTAGAACAGAAGTAAATGTCGCAGCAGAAGTAACAGCCATTGCCAAAACGTCAGGTGAAGTTCCTTCTCCAGCGCTTATTGATGAAAATGAGAGAGTAGTTACACGTTCTCCAGAGTTTAATTTGGATCTACTTCCGATCGATATTAAGGATAATTGGATTCTTAGTGCCGACGACTCGACGTGTAGTCTACAAACGATTGTTTACACACTCAACGATGGGAACGGCGAGACACCCGTCAGTATGGTATTAACTGCCAATAACTGGCTACTGAAAACCGATTCGAATCTGGACGCGAAATATCCGGAATCGGGCCTGCGATTGGATACAGGTGTACGATTCGAGCCTGAAGAGATTGTTAATGAAACTCAAATGCGCTTTAGCCAACAATATGATGCCTTAAACGAAGCATTAAAGTCGGCTAAGACGCTAACGCTAAACATTGGTTTTTGGCCAAGCTGGCCGGCCACCGAGGCAAAATCTGTTGTATTATCTGTCGATCATTTCGAATCCGCTTATGCAACTTGGAAAACGTGTAACCAACATCTTACAGCACAGTAACGGGAAATTGACTCATGGGATTACGATTAAAATTTAACCTCATACTAATACTTATTACCATTGTGGGGCTCGCTGCTTCCGGGTATGCCAGTAATAAACTACTGCAAAATAATGCGCGCGAAGAAGTCCTTAATATGGCTCGCATGATGATGGAGAGCGCGATTGCTGTCCGCAGTTACACCGTTTCTGAAGTAAGACCGTTGATGAAGGTTCAACAACGGAGGAAATTTATAGCGCAAACCGTACCCGCCTATGCCGCTAACCAGTACATTAAAAAATTACAGGAAACCCATCCGGAATACAGTTATAAAGAGGCAACGCTCAACCCGACTAACCCTGCCAATAGAGCGACAGAATGGGAAGCTGATGTTGTCAGTTGGTTCCGAGCGAATAAAGATGAAAAAGAACTGATTGGGGAACGAATGTCTCCAACGGGCCCACAGTTGTATTTTGGGCGGCCGATTACCATCACTAATCCCAACTGCCTGGCTTGTCATAGTACTCCGGCAGCTGCGCCACAAACACTGATTGACAGTTACGGTTCTAGTAATGGCTTTGGTTGGAAGTTAAATGAAACCGTGGGCGCGCAAATCGTAGCGGTTCCGATGGAGCTTACCTTGGAACGTGCCGCTAATACGTTCCAGACTTTCATGTTGGCCCTCGTTGGCATCTTCTTAGCGGTCGCGGTTGTTCTCAATTTAATGTTACATTATATAGTGATAAAACCGGTTCGTGTGATGTCTGGAGCCGCAGACAAAATCAGTTTAGGTGATCTGGATGTTGAAGAAATTAAAGTATCTGGTTCCGACGAAATTGGCTTGCTCGGCCGATCCTTTAATCGAATGCATCGAAGTTTAAGCAACGCGGTGCAATTGTTAGATGAGACAGACGACTAATTATTATGAATACACGCACCATGCCTGAAAATATAGGTAAATATACGATAAAACGTGAACTGGGCCGCGGCGCGATGGGCGTTGTTTACGAGGCTTTTGATGAACAAATCGAGAGGACTGTTGCCATCAAAGTTCTCCTTCAGCATCTTTTAGAGGGTGATTCTGGAGAAGATTTTAAAGTGCGTTTTGTTCAGGAAGCTAAAGCAGCGGCCCGTTGTTTACATCCGAATATCGTTACTGTTTTTGATTTCGGCGATGAAAATTCGCCCTATATCGTTATGGAATTGGTCGAAGGTGTAGAGCTAAAGTCACTACTTAAAAATCACGATCCGATTTCCATGGCGATGGCGATCAGTGTTACGCGCCAAGTATTGTCAGCATTGAGCCACGCTCACAAACAGGGAGTGATTCACCGCGATATAAAACCGGCCAATATCATTCTACTTTCGGATTCCTCCGTGAAGGTGTCGGACTTTGGGGTTGCACGTTTGGATACATCGGATCTTACCGGCGTCGGATTCATGCTTGGTACTCCTAATTACATGTCTCCCGAAGGGCTTCAGGGCTTACCGGTGACAGCGAATTCTGATCTCTATAGCGTGGGTGTATTATTCTACGAGTTGCTGACTGGTTTGCGCCCTTCTCGAGAATTTACATTGCAGGAAAACTTAAAAACTCTTAGTTCGGCTTTTGAGCAATCGCCCGGACTAGGCCGTACTTTGACAACGATTTTAAATCACGCGTTACAAGCGAATCCTAAAGACCGGTATGCCTCCGCTGACCATTTTATTCAGGACCTGAATAAAATTAACTCTCCCGGTGAAGTAAATGATGCTTCTTCCATCAGTGCTCAGGACCAAACGGCCGTGATGAGTGCAGCTCACTTTTCGAAAAGCGGCTCTGAGCATAGCTCTAATACCAGTGCAAGTGCCATTGATAACGCCTCGGTGAGCCAGTGGAGCAGCGACGAACTAAATTCGGTCGAACAGTCGCTGGCGACGTTTATTGGGCCCGTGGCGAAATTTCTGGTGAAGAAGACCAGTCATTCTGCCACTAACATCGACCAGCTAGTTGAGAATTTGACACAGCATATACCGAGTGAATCGGAGCGCATGGAATTTATCAAGGCCATGGAGAGCTCTAACATAACGAAGAATGAGCCGTCATCGAAGAACGACTCTTTGTCCGGCGCGCAGGCAAGTAATTTGTCGACGACGGGCTTAGCGTGTATAAATGAGGATCAACAAAAAAGCTTAACCAAATTACTGCTGCCTTATATGGGGCCTCTTGCCGGCAGAATTGTTAAAAAGTTTTCTAAAAAATATTCAAGCAGAGATGCCCTGATCGATGCATTGGCGGCAAAAATTCCCGATAGTTCAGAGCGTCAACAGTTTACTGTGAAAGCCCATTCATCGGTCTCATAAATACGGCTACGACTTCATCGCAACAATGATCGGCGTTTAAATAAATTCTTATTGTGAAACAAGCTTTTCATCAAAGAGCTGACGAATTTCTTCGAGAATAACGGGATCATCTATTGTAGAGGGTACAGTGTAACTCTCGCCATCGGCAATGTTGCGCATTGTTTTTCTCAGAATTTTCCCAGAGCGCGTTTTTGGTAACCGCTCGGCAGTGATGACGGTCCGCAAGCAAGCGACGGCACCGATGTCTCGTCGCGCCATTTGCACGATTTCAGTACCGATCGTGCCGTCGTCAGTGATGCCATCCTTCAAAACGATTAAAGCTAACGGTATTTGGCCCTTCAGACTGTCGTTAATACCAATGACAGCGCATTCTGCAACACTGACGTGGCTGGCTATTAACTCTTCCATTTCTCCGGTAGAGAAGCGGTGTCCAGCAACGTTTATTACGTCATCGGTTCTCCCCATCACAAAAACGTAGCCATCTTCGTCGATATAGCCACCGTCGCCCGTTAAATAGTAACCGGGATAAATCGACATATAAGTTTGTTGATAGCGGTCGGCGTCATTCCATAGGGTCGGAAAGCATCCCGGCGGTAATGGCTGCTTAATGACTATTTCACCCACTTCTCCGGTCTTTTTAGTTTGACCATCCGTTCCCAAAATCTTCACATCGAAACCGACAACAGGAACGGATGATGAGCCGGGTTTTACGGGTAGATGTTCGATGCCTGTCATATTCGCGACAATCGACCATCCGGTTTCCGTTTGCCACCAGTGATCGATAATAGGTTTTTCTAAAAGGTCCGCAAGCCAGTGATAGGTCGGTGGGTCTGTTCTTTCGCCTGCCAGGAAGGTACTTTGCAAACTACTCACGTCGTATTTTTTGAAGTGCTCGCCATCGGGATCAGTTTTTTTAATTGCGCGAAAGGCGGTCGGAGCTGAAAAGATAACTTTAACCTTATGCTGTTCGATTACCCGCCAGAACGCTCCGGCGTCAGGGGTACCGACCGGTTTCCCCTCGTACAAAATAGTTGTGCATCCTGCTAACAGGGGCGCGTAAACGATATAGCTATGTCCAACAACCCAACCCACATCGGAGGCGGCCCAATAGACATCACCAGGTTCTACGTTATAAATCGCCTTCATGCTGTATTTCAGCGCGACTGCATGTCCGCCATGGTCTCTGACGACTCCCTTAGGCTGTCCTGTCGTCCCCGACGTATAAAGAATATAGAGTGGGTCCGTCGCTTTAACCGGCACGCACGCAGCAGGGGGCGCGTTTTCGATGAATTCCTGCCAGCTTATGTCAGTATTGGTCGCCAACTCGCAAAGATGTTGAGGTCTTTGTAAAACAACGCATTGTTCGACCTTATGCGTGGACATCGACCGGGCTCGATCGATAATCGGTTTGTATTCGATGACGCGGTCTGTTTCGATACCGCAGGAGGCAGTAACTATTAGTGAGGGTGTCGCGTCGTCAATTCGAGTAGCGACTTCCTTTGCGGCAAAACCACCGAAGACGACAGAATGAATGGCACCAATACGAGCACAGGCCAGCATCGTGATGGCTGCCTCTGCAACCATTGGCATATAGACTAATACCCGATCACCCAGTCCGACTCCCTGACGCCTCATGGCACCAGCCACAATAGCTACTTCGTCGCGAAGTTCCCGGTAGGTGTAGGATTTAACAGTCGAAGTAATGGGAGAATCGTAGATCAATGCCGCTTGTTCGGCTCTCCCGTTATCCACGTGATAATCCAGCGCAAGATAAGCGGTATTCAGCAGCCCGTCGGCGAACCATCGGGAAACGCCGTGTTCATCTTTACTTAAGATAGTTTTTGGCGAGTTAAACCAGGCAATGTCGGTTGCTTTTTCCGCCCAGAATGTCTCCGGGTCGGTAATAGAAGACTGGTGTTGTTCCCGGTAAGTCATGACATGTGACCTTTATAGTGGTTGTTGCTAGCGCGTTGTAAGATATTTCATGCAAAAAAAAAGAAGTTCTGGGAAGTAAAAAGATCACTAAACTACAATGGTTTGGAATAAAAAGTTTCTGCCTGCACACTATTTTCTATTTGTGAATAAGGCTCCGGCGATAGGTAACTGCTAGGACCCAGGGCGCGCAAAGGTGATTTCGAATCATCTTTGCGCTCTGGATTTTCATCCTTGAGTTATAGCCTAAGTTGTCAAACAACTTAAAATTTCATCCAAGGCTTTATCTGCCAGTTCGTACAGTTCTTCGTCGCTGCGATCCTGAATCGGGTGCTCGACAAAAATCATTTCCGGGTGAAAGCCCAGTGATTTGGATTGAATGTCCGCTGCTTCTATAAACGGAGTGGACGCTATTCCTACACCAGGGATTCCTCGGCCGTCTAAACTCGTTAGGTCATGTATACAACACGACGTGCACGAGCCTCAATCAGCCAATCCTTCAATAACGACGTCAACATTGGCAACCATTTGAGCCACCAGTTCAGGAGGAGCGACGCGAGTAAAGGTAGGCTTGGTAAATTCAACGGCCTCCATACCTCTCTCGCGTATTCTCCTGCCCAAATGCGCCATGAAAACATCGCCTCGGGGTTTTGAAATATCCAAGAGTCCAATCCGCAAACCTTCCAGTTTGTCGGGACGACTGGTTCGTTCCCGGGTTGTTGCCATCCGTTCTGCGGTCGGGTCCATTAGGACTCTTTTAGCGGCCCTGTCCGACTCATTTATTACTGTTTCAACCATTTAATTTACCTCTCTTGTCACGGGTGAGGAACCGACATTGCCGCTGGCACCCCACCCACTGAGTATGGCCGAGAATTTCCCGGCCTGGCCTCCCGCGCGAACTATCATTAGTCCACCGGGCTTAAATTTTGGAATTTCTTTACCTTTAACGAAATCCGGTAAACCTTCGTCGATACCCGCAACACCCGCGATCAAATCGTCTCCCGGTCTGATTAAGCGTCTATGCAATTCTTCCTGCAAGCGTTCCTTATTCCAACCGTGTTCACGAAAAACATTAACGTGCTCGGGGCAAACGACCAAAATCGCGTCGCCACCCATTGCCAATTTGATATTTCCCACAGCTAGCAATGAAGCGGCAAAAGAAGCCGTCAGTGCTTCAGGTGTGCGGGCTTTTTGATCGACGATACCTTGAATGCCTTCTCCGGCAAATACCGTAACGGCAGATTTTCCAAGGTTTATGCCTTTATCTTGGGCTAAAGAAGGCCAAAAGTCATCGGTTTCATCTTCTGCGAAACAAAAGGTGTATTTGCCAGGATTTCCCAGTGCGGAACGATCGATTTCCCCGGGGCGGCCTCCGCCAATATTGCGAATAACGAGTTGTAAAGCACGGCCGATGGTAGCGTTGGCCCGATTGCCCTGGCCCAGCGCATTTTCGCTCCAGTTCATGCCGATGCTTTTAGTCACGGGACCGCTAACGATGAGAATCGGAGCGCAAAACATGGTGGTGGCCAAGACTCCGTGCATGCAAAATTCTGGGGTGAGCGTCGCCTCGACAGCGGTGAGCAAAACCGGCATGTATTCGGGTTTACAGCCAGCCATGACAGCGTTTACAGCGACTTTTTCAACGGTGCATTCAACCAAATCTGGCGGTACCTTCCCGATCATTTCATGGGCTAGCCGTGAGGTTCCCGCCAGCATTCGAGTTACCCGTTCAGGGGTTGGTGGCACCAATGGTAAACCGTCAGACCAACCGCGTTCGAACATCGCTTCGAATTCATCTTCGTCGATGCCTAAATCGATTCGTCGGGATTCCAGGCCATCGCCATCAAATCGAATTGTTAGTCGCTCTTCCATGCCTGGGTCAATGGACATAGAACCGCAACCTGGTCTGCTTGCGGGCAAATCAGCGCCCAAGTCACAGACCCCGGAAAGTTCGGCCCATTCACTGCGATTCCAGCCAATGGCTCGACCTTTTTCACTTTCTCCATCCAGGCGTATCAAGGTCGGTACAATCTCGATCTTAGATTGCCATGACATTTTCAAATCGCGGTCGTCGGTAATGGTGGTGACGTCTTCGGGAAAAGAGGGGTCATCTTGTGAATAAACGGTGGTCAGCAAGCCTTCTTTTTCAAGTCGACTCAGAACGGGGGTAACTAATTGACAGGTTTGGCAACTTCTTTTAACGACGGCCACGAGTTTCTGCACAGTACTACTTCCCCCTTGTAACTATTTGAACGGATTGATATTAAACCTGTCAGTCGGCGGCTGGTCAAGTAATAATCCTGCGGTAAACTGACGCCTTAGTTTCGCCCCTTACAAATGATTCTCGGCATAATAAAGACTTTGCAATTATGGATTCATAAGCTGTTTTCGCGTTTTATTGAGCCAAAAAATAATCTTACGAAAACATGGAAACCGAGCGGTTGATTAGGACTCGTACGTCATGCTGCCTGCGAGTAATGCCGCTAGCATCAAAAAACTCCAGGATATCAATCGACGGACGCCTTCCAATACCACTTTCGTCGCGAAATTGAGCTGCACTAAAGCTGTCCGATTCGCTGTTCCTGGCCAATCGAAAAACCAGTTGCTGTAAATTGTTTAGCGAAGTGACCGAAAAGTATCGATTGCTGCCAACTTTTACCAGGCGACCCAGCTGTGTCATTCGCTGCAGATTGTCTCGCAGGGTTTCGTCGTCCATGTCGAGCCGTAGCGCTAGATCATGAACGACGGGAGGGCAGGGGCCAGACTCTTCAAGCAGAGGCCGAACAAAATGCCAAAATGCCTGTTCGGCCTCAGACGCTTGAACTTCGTGATCCAGTGGATGAATTAAATGGCCGGTGCGTGCCAGCAGTCCTTCGCCAATCAGACGGTTTATCGCATCAATCAGTGTAGTAAGCTCCATCGATAAGGCTAATTGTCCCCACAAATATTCCGGGTAGATACCTTGATGTCCGATGTTTTTAGTCGACCAGAAAGTAAGGAAATCGCAGATTTTTGTCGTTAGGGCCTGCCATTGAATTGAATCAAATGCGACTTCTGGCAACAACGTGGCGTTTACTGATTTGACTATTCTTTCCCCTTCAGCGGTGCTGAGATTCCATGCTTCTGTTAACGGTCTTAGCTTTAATCCATTGGGCGCTTCAGCGAGCAAACATTCTAGAGATTTTCTTCGGTCGGGAATTTCCATTAGCTGTAACTGCCGCAGGCGCTGAGTTTTCGTATGGCCTTTCAATGGGCCATAGGGGTCAATTGTTGTACCTCCACCAATCGTCCTTTGATCGGCCTGATCCCTAATAACAAAGTGATCACCAGCGACACTATAAACGGGAGTGTTGGTGACAAGTCGGACCAGGCCATTTCTACCTGGCTCGATGCTGTTCTCTGTCGGTAGCATTGCGAGTCGACCGATAGTGTGCGCTGCTCCGATGTAAATATGAATGGGTGTCCAGTGTTTTATTGGAATTTGTTCGCTAGGCAATATCGTTAGGCGTGCGTCGATCCGATAGCTTGACGGGCTCGCGGAGCTTGAAAGTAGCCAGTCACCGCGTTTTAACGCTGAGGCTTGAATGTCGCGCCCGCCAATATTGATCGCACAGCGTTGGCCGGCAATGGCTGTGGCAGACTCCAAGTTATTGGCGTGAATTCCTTTGATTCTGATGATTGTGTTTGTTGTTGCGGAGTTCGGTGAATGGGTGACAACGCCTGCAGATTTCGCTGTTGAACTGTCATGTAACGACGATCCGGAGCTGCTAAGCATTAGCCTATCGCCGACTGATACTGAGCCGGAATAGACTGTGCCTGTGACTATCAGCCCATGCCCGTCCTTGATAAACCACCGGTCGATGGCCAGTCTAAACTTTTGCTGATGATGGTCTGGTTCGGGTAGCGCTGCTGCGAATTTATCCAAGTGAGCAGCGAGTCGGTCAACCCCTGATTTATTATGGGAAGACACAACAAAAACCGGGCAGTGACATAAAAAGGTATTTTTGACGAGCTCGTCTATCTCCGCACGTACTTGTCGAAGCCTATTACCATCAACCTTGTCAGCTTTGCTAATAACCACCAGCCCCGCCTGGATATTCAAGAGCTGCAAGATAGATAGATGTTCGAGAGTCTGTACCATGGGGCCATCGTCAGCTGCGATGACCAATATCGCGACATCGATGCCAGCGACGCCCGACAACATATTAGGCAGAAACTTTTCGTGACCGGGCACATCGATAAAACCGATTGTGCCGGCGGAGCCTAAAGCGTGGTAAGCAAAACCGAGTTCGATACTGAGGCCACGTTTTTTCTCCTCGGCTAGACGATCGGTTTCAATATTCGTCAGAGCCTTGATTAAGGCTGTTTTGCCGTGGTCAACGTGCCCGGCCGTTGCTACTAGCATAGGATAATGATCGGCAAGCCGGGACAATATGACTGGGGGCCGAAAATAGTATGCCGAGTTTTCCGAGATCTGTCTGGTGGTGACTGTTCATCCAATTTGCACTGCGGAGAAGAAATATTCACGTCATTTATCCGTATTATGAAATGGACCTTGTCAGCAGCGAAGGGCCGCATCAGTTTTTACTATAGGTGTCTCGCAGTACATTCTTTAATACTTTTCCTGTTGCATTGCGCGGAATAATATCTGTGAATATCACTGACTTTGGCAGTTTAAACTTTGCCAGGCGTTCGGCACAATAATCCTTGATTGATTCTTCGGTCAATGTAGCCTGTTCGGCTGCCACGACGATGGCGCACCCGGTTTCTCCCCACTTAGTATCCTCAATACCAATGACGGCCGCTTCTATCACGCCGTCAATCTGGTAAAGAATGTTTTCTACCTCGGCTGGATAGACATTCTCGCCGCCGGAAATGTACATATCTTTTGTCCGATCAACGATAAAATAGAAACCATCCTCGTCAACTCTTGCGGCATCACCGGTATGTAACCAACCGTCTGTAAAGTTAGATTTGTTTGCTTCGGGTTTATTCCAATAGCTTTTTATAATTGTCGGGCCCTTTGCCCAAAGTTCTCCTACCTCACCCGTAGGGACTTCCTCTCCGTCATCGTCGACGATTTTTACCTCAACATGCATCACTGGTTTTCCAGTCGAACCGATTTTCCTTTCAGCATCACCTGCCATGAGTGCAAGGCACGAGGGACCGGTTTCGGTCATGCCAAAACCCTGTTGAATGTTGGCCCCTACGTTGAGCCATGCTTTCAATACCGGAACGGGAACCGGTGCGCCGCCGACAAAAGCGGCAACCAATCGACTGAAATCGGTTTTGTTAAAATCAGCATGCTGGGACATAAAGAGCAACATGGCAGGAACACCGAGAAAGTGTGTTACCCCATAGCGCGCGTCGTTAATGACGCCTAATACTTCACCGGCATCGAAGGCTCTGGTAAGAATGACCTTGCCTCCAGCATGAAGAACCGGCAGGGTAAAAACGTTAAGTCCTCCGGTGTGGAACAAGGGCATGAAGGTAAACTGCACAGAATCGGGAGAGAGTTTGATACCCACATAGTTGATCGCATTAAAAAGCGCCATCGAATAAGTAATGACCGCACCCTTGGGATGGCCGGTTGTTCCCGATGTGTACATGATGGTGGCACAGTCGTCGAGAGTAAGTTCTGCGCATGTGTAAAAGGGGGTGGCCGCTGCTAAGGCAGTTTCGTATTCGGAGTCAGTGCCGTCCGAGTTAGTGATAATAACGTGTTCTGTGCCGATAGTATTGGCGACGGCGCGTGCGGTTTTTTCAAATTCCACATCGGCCAAGACCGCTTTCGCTCCACAGTCGCCCGCGATGTATTCAAGTTCGGGAATAGTTAACCGGAAATTTAGCGGTACGAAGATGGCTCCCAGGCGCTGACAGGCAAATTGAAGTTCCAGCATTTCCGGATTGTTGTACGATATAATGGCGACACGGTCGCCTTTTTCGATGTTGCAATTCGTTCCCAAATGGTCCGCCAGCCGGCCAACGCGCTCGCTCATTTGCGCGTAGGTAAAGGTTCTTTTACTGTATAGATCTTCAATGGCTGGTGCATTGGGCGTCTGGTTTGCGTGTCCGGCAATCCAGTCATAGGCTTTTATTGTCATTGTTTTATTCCATTCATTATTTTTTTAGAAGAATAAGGGACTGCATTCGAAATATCCAGTACTACTGGACACAGTGTATTGTCAGATTACATAAGAAAAATTGTCTCGGTTGTTGAGGCCAGACCCTAGGTTAATCATTACGCTTCAAATACGGTTTGTCAGCAATTTGGAGGTCCGCATCGCTGTAAATATATGTTGGCACTTACGCAGACGCAATGAACGAGACAACAGCGTCCGTAAACGCGTCATTTTTGTCACCGGCAATCATGTGTCCCGCGTCAGAAATATCGGTGTAGTGCGCTTGTGGCACGACTTCGAGAAAATGCCTGGCGGCATCTTCACTCACTAATTGACTTAGGCGCCCACGGATAAGGTGAGTCGGTAGTTTGACGCCTTCAGCGACCTTGTCGAGATTTCGAGGTTCTTCTGTATTACTGCTCGATTCCCGGGCCGCATTAGAGTGCGTGACGAAAGCCGGATCCCAGTGCCATCGGTAGCGACCGTCTTCCTTGAGACGAAGGTTTTTTTTGAGACCTTCGAGATCTCGAGAGCGAGGCCGATGGGGGTTGTATGTCGCGATGGCCTCGGAGGCTTCTTCCAGGGTGGAGAATCCCTGGGGCTTCTGGTT
>ENA-OSET01000423-OSET01000423.1-sediment-metagenome-genome-assembly--contig:-NODE-423-length-47491-cov-3.217489_pt1 | contig 47491 bp, 37 predicted proteins | sample MGYA00237882_ERZ534229 | MGnify/ENA primary metagenome ERZ534229 (study PRJEB26408, sample SAMN06266212) | sediment metagenome | isolation source: Hudson Canyon methane seep mesocosm | place: USA:Hudson...
CACAATGTCAACTTCCTGAAATGCGTTCCTGCCCAGCAGGTGAGAGGGCACATTACCGGTGATGGCGACAATCGGGGTGGAGTCGCTATTGGCATCGGCAATGCCCGTGACCAGGTTAGTGGCACCGGGGCCTGAGGTGGCAAGGCAAACACCCACCTTGCCTGTAGCTCGGGCGAAACCCTGAGCGGCATGAACAGCCCCTTGTTCGTGTTCGGTGCGGATGCAGCGAATATCATATTCCCGCAGCACATCGAAAATCTCCAAGTTGGCACCGCCGGGATAACCAAACAGCGTATCGACCCCTTCGGCCTGAAGTGCTTTGGCCAGCAGTTGGGCACCACGCAAGGCATGGGTGCGCTGTTCGGGTTTGATGTCACTCAACTGGCCGCCGGTGACGGTGCCGACATTTTGATACGTAACATTGTCTTCGTTGTGATGGCTGGGTGTGTTCATTGAAAAACCGTGTCGCTGAAAGGGAAAATGATGCCTTCACTTTAGTTGAGCAGGGAGGAATTTTCTCTGCTTTTTTTGCTGGATAAACCAGCGTGAAGTATAAATATTAACTAAATGCGTAGTTTTTGGGTTTGGCTATTCTCATTTTGCGCCGCTGCGCCTTTCTCAATGCGTCTGGGGTGTTGGGCTAGTGCTCAGGCTCCATTGGTCAAAACGAGTTTCCCCAGCTTTTTAAGGGCCTCTTTTCGTTTTGTGGTCCAGGGGTGTGCGAAGCTCATTCTCAAAAAATTCTGATAGCGGTCTTGTGCCGTAAACAGGCGGCCAGGGGTGATGGTAATGCCTAAAGCCCGCGCTTTTGCGTATAGCGAGACCGTATCCACTGAGTCGGGCAGTTCAAGCCATAGCGCTACCCCGCCTTCGGGTTGGCTGCAGCGGGTTGCCATTGGCAGGTACTTTGGAATGAGTGTCTGCAGTTCCTGGCATTGATCCCTGTGTTGCTGCCGCATATGCCGCAGGTGGCGATCGAGGCTACCTTCCTCCAGGAATCGGCTGATGCCCTGTTGCAAAGTTCGGCTGCTGGCGAGTGCGGTCACAACCTTCAAGCGTTTGACTTGTTCCAGGTATCTGCCTGGAGCAATCCACCCGACACGCAGATCCCGCGACAAGGATTTTGAAAAAGAGGAGCACAGTAACACGCTGCCCGTATCGTCATAGGAGTGTAATGAGCGGGGGCGCTGCAAACCAAAATAGCAGTCTCCGTAGATATCGTCTTCAATAATGGCGATACCCCTTGGCTGGGTCAGTTCTAGAATGCGTCGTTTATTGGCTTCAGGCATGCAGGCACCTGTGGGGGTGGCATAACAGGGCGAAATCATCAGAGCCTGCACGTTCCAATGCTGCAGCGCTAACTCAAGGGCGTCTGGGCTGATGCCACTTTCGGCAGAGCTTGGCAGCTCAAGGGCTTGTAAACCCAGGGTTTCCAGCAGCTGGAAAACACCGTAATAACCTGGCGATTCAACCGCTACCACATCTCCAGGTTGTGTGGTGGCCATCAGTGCCAAAAGAAGGGCATGTTGACAGCCAGATGTAATGACCAGCTCGTTTTTATCAATCTGGCTACCGCTTTGCCCGAGTCGTTGTGCCAGTTGCGTTCTTAGCGACGACAAACCCATAGGTTCATCGTAATACAGTTGCTCTGCACTGGATTGTTGGCGCTGTGCCCTGGACAGGCATCGTCGCAGCGCTTCATTCCCGGGTGATACTTCGGTAGACGGTAACAGGTCGAAGGCGGCGCCCTGTTCCATAATGTCGACCAGAACCTGACCTGCTGACACCTCGGCAGGGGCAGATGTTGGTTGACTGGGCGCGGGGGACTGCAGGATGTTTTTCTTTGTTTTTTGGGGGGCGCTCACGAAATAGCCCGAACGTGGTCGGGCCTCTATCAGGCCTTCAGACTCCAGTCGGCCATAAGCCACGAGCACGGTTGATTTAGACACTTCGTGCTCTGCGCACAGTTGCCGCACTGAAGGTAGGCGATCTGCTGGAGCTCGTTGGCCCGACTTGATCTCATCCCGCAGAGTCTGCTCGAGCTGTTGGTATAGGTATTCCGGCATAGGGGTACAGTTCTTAAAAAAACGGGGGGAACAGATGGCTCCCGCAGCGCATCTGTGCACTAATATATATCATTTTTTGAATCTGTACACCTTTTGGCCTAAGGCATAGACTGCTGAGCATTAAATCCAAGCTACTGGTCGCGTCGATGTCTGAAATGATTCCTGCAATTGAAATTGACTCCACGTCGGGTAAAACCGATTCCGGTGTCCGCTATATAGACACCTACCAGTCTGAAAACAAAATTTACACTCGTCGTATCGAGGGTTTCTATCAGCGCCTGAGGCGTTATACCGGTATTCCACTGCTCCTGTCCTTTTTATTAATTCCCTGGATTCCCATAGACGGTCGACCGGCCATGTTGTTTGATTTGTCCGAACAGAAATTCCACATTTTCTGGATGACCTTCTGGCCACAGGACGGCATTTTGTTAGCGGGTCTGTTAATCATTGCCGCCTTTCTTCTGTTTGCCGTCACGGTGCTGGTGGGTAGGGTTTGGTGTGGGTTTACCTGCCCCCAGACGGTTTGGACAATGATGTTTATCTGGGCGGAAGACAAATGTGAAGGCGACAGGAATCAGCGTATTAAACTCGACCGACAGCCGTGGAGTTTGAAAAAGCTGTTGCGCAAAGGCAGCAAACACACCATCTGGTTGGTGATTGCCCTGATAACCGGCCTAACGTTCATTGGGTATTTCTACGGTATTCAACAGCTGATCGTTGATGTGTTTACGTTTCATGCATCGGGTGAGACGTATTTCTGGGTATTATTTTTTACCGCGTTCACATATCTAAATGCGGGTTGGTTGCGAGAGCAAGTCTGCAAATATATGTGCCCCTACGCTCGCTTTCAGTCTGCGATGTATGACAAAGATACATTGCTGGTGACCTATGATCACGCCCGTGGTGAGCAACGCGGCCCACGAAAATCCGGCACAGATTACCGGGCCGACGGCTTGGGCGATTGCATTGACTGTAGTTGGTGTGTGCAGGTGTGCCCGGTTGATATCGATATTCGCGACGGTCTGCAATACGCGTGTATCGACTGTGGTTTGTGTGTCGATGCCTGTAACAGTGTGATGGATAAAATGGGGTATGAGCGCGGGCTGATTCGCTTTGCGACCGAGGCTGCCATGGAAACTGGCCAGACTCGTATTTTTCGCCCACTCATGATCGGATACTTTCTCCTGGTTTTGATCATGCTTGGGTTTTTTGTTTACGTGACGGCTACTCGTACGCCGGTGGGTGTTGATGTGGTACGCGACCGGGGTGTGCATTTGTTTCGTCGCGTGGGTACCAACATAGACAATGTTTATACCGTGAAGATCAACAACATGAGCCGCGGTGAGCAGACCTATACGGTGTCTGTGGAAGGAGCACACAGCTATAAGCTCAAGGGGCAGACTCGTGTATTGCTAGAGGAGGGGGAAGTATTGACCGTTCCCATGCGTGTGCGAGTGCCGCAAGAGGCCTTGGCGAGCAGCAGCGAAGAGATTTATTTTGTTGTGCAATCCCAGCAAGACCCCTCCATTAGCGCAAGACAGAAGACCCGATTTATAGGGCCCAAAAAATGATTTTATGCATGAGTGAATAAATGGGAATCAAAATTGGGTTTGATGTTCGAGTGAAAAATAGAAAGAAGGTTTTATGTACATTTACGATGAATATGATCACCGCTTAGTGAGTGAGCGAGTTGCGCAATTTAGTGGGCAGACTGCCCGTTACCTGTCGGGGGAGTTGAGTGATGAGGAATTTTTGCCACTGCGTTTGCAGAACGGCGTATACATTCAACGCCTGGCGCCTATGTTGCGAATTGCCGTGCCCTACGGAATGTTGTCCGCCCGGCAGCTGAGAAAACTGGCGCATATCAGCAGAGCCTATGACAAAGGTTATTGTCATATCACCACACGTCAGAATGTGCAGTTTAACTGGCCGAAGATTGAAGACATACCCGCTTTGCTGTCTGAATTGGCAGAGGTTGAGATGCACGCGATTCAAACCAGTGGCAATTGCATTCGCAACATTACCTCAGATCAATACGCGGGCGTGGCGAAGGATGAGCTTATTGACCCAAGACCCTATTGTGAGATGGTGAGACAGTGGTCAACGCTGCACCCGGAATTCGCCTATTTGCCGCGAAAGTTCAAGATTGCCATCAGTGGTTCTGCGGGTGATCGTGCAGCTACACACTTTCACGATATTGGTTTGCAGTTGGAAACGGATAATCATGGGGCTGTGGGTTTTCGGGTATTGGTTGGGGGTGGGCTTGGGCGAACACCCGCGATAGCGCCGGTGATTCGGGAGTTCCTGCCGGAAAAATACTTGCTGTCCTATCTCTGTGCGATATTGCGAATCTATAACCGTCTTGGGCGACGGGACAACAAGTACAAGGCCCGGATAAAAATACTTGTACGCTCAATGGGCGTTAAACACTTCTCTGAAGCCGTCGAGCACGAGTGGCATCAAATTAAAGATGATTATTCTCCTCTCTCTGCGGAAGATGTAAGTGACATGGCATCCTTCTTCACTGCGCCCGGCTATGACATAGTGGACGAGCACAATGCTCTGCAGCAGCTAGACCTACAGACCCGCGGGAACGTCGCCTTTGAGCGCTGGTTGCTGCGCAATGTGAATGAACACCGGATGGCGGGCTACCGAACCGTCACGCTGTCTCTTAAACCTTCCGGTGTGGCGCCGGGGGATATCACTGACAGGCAGCTAGAAGCGGTGGCAGATCTGGCAGAGCAGTTTTCGTTTGGTGAAGTGAGGACAACCCATACACAAAATATTGTTTTAGCTGATGTGAAAGTGAGCGAGCTCTTTGCGCTTTGGCAGCAGGCCAAACGGTACGGTTTCGCTACACCCAATATAGGAGCGCTGACAGACATTATTTGTTGTCCGGGTGGGGATTACTGTTCGCTGGCTAATGCAAAATCAATCCCCGTCTCGTCTGCTATTCAACGTACGTTTGATGACATGGATTACGTTTACGATCTGGGTGACATTTCTCTAAATATCTCCGGTTGCATGAATGCCTGTGCCCATCACCATATCGGTCATATTGGTATTCTTGGCGTCGATAAAAAAGGTGAGGAGTTCTTTCAGATAACACTCGGGGGCAGTGGTGGAAGCGAATCACGCGCGGCCTCAATTGGCAAGGTGTTGGGGCCGGCTTTTTCAGCTGATGAGGTGCCGCAGGTTATTGGGGACATCTTGCAGGTTTATGTTGAACATCGTATTGAAGGCGAGTTGTTTATAGATGTTTATGATCGGCTCGGGAAGGGCATTTTTAAGCAGGGTGTTTATGGGAAAAAATAACTAAGAATTGGGGCTACTTATCTCCGTCTTCAATTAGTGGTTTGTATAAAGAGAAATAATCTCGTCAATTCTACCGTTGTTAATCAGTCGGCTGTGTTCTTCATCAATGGCCTGAAAAACAGCTTTAGAGACATTCTTTTTGCTGAGTGTTATGTAGAGTGGTTGTTGGCCGGAGCTTAAGCGAAATGCCAATTTGATGGTGTCGCCAAGCCCTTTAACTTTAATGCGATGGTCGGCAACTCGCTGTGCAACAATGATGGCGTCAAGTCTTCCCAGTGCCAACATAGGGTAGAGTTGCTCGGCACTATTGACATGGACCTTGTTCATGATTTGGTCCTGGTCTAACCGGGGGAAGTGCGCGGCATTGCTAATTAAACCAACCCGTTCTAAACCGAGCAGGTCTTCGTAGCTTGTCATTTTGTGCTGATCTTCAGCCCTGGTGTAAACCGCTGTAGGATTCTCGCTAATGTACGGCATAGACAGATAATAAAGATAAGGCTCCCGAGCCTCTCTTTTGTTAGTAAAACTCAGTATGTCAATTTTGCCCTGTTTAATTTGCTTCAAGCATGAATGCCATGCGCAGTACTTAAACTTCAGTGATATACCCAGGTTTTCGGTGATCTCCTTGAGAATCAGGATGTCGATTCCCTCACTGGCGTCCGCATCAAAGTTGTCACCGGGAATGATAAAGGGCGGTGCCGTGTGTACGGCGGCAATGAGTTCGTTTGTGTTCGCTTTGGGTGTCAGCGCGAGTAGTGCGAAGATTAGGCTGGCCAGGAGAGGGGGCTTACTCATCATATCTTGGTCTGCATCACTGGTTTGGCTCGGGTATTCGTTTCAAATAATACAACAATTCTGTAATCCACCGGCAAATGGTTTTCAACTTGCGCCCCACAATAGTAATGTGATTAGTCGAATAGAGTCAAACTTCCCGCGTGGCATATAAACCGTTTGTATTCTCCGTCTATGGCAGGCACTTTTAAACTATAGAAGTCAGTATAAAAAAGTCAAAAGTGTGTTGATGCATGAAGAGTGTCTTGCAGGATTATTGTTGTTTAACAAACTTCTTAACGATCGCTTTACGTGCGGCTGCCACATCGGGCAGGGTCTTGCTGCGCACAGCGCTCACTTCAGTAGCAGTGTACAAGACAAAGTCCGCGGGCAACTCCTTCTTGCTTTTGGTCAGAAGAATCCAGTTTAACAGCTCCGCCAGGGCCTCGTCGTTCAGTGGAGCATTGGCAGATCCGGGCACCTGAACCAGAAACTCCCTGCCTCCTGGCACACCGATGAACTGACCCACAAAGTTTTGCATGTTGGGAACACTGCCTGGCAGGCCGCTGCCATCGCCTTGGTGACAGCCCTGGCAATTGAGCATGTAGTTCGCTTCGGCCCTTTTTTCATCGACGGCAGCGGTACACACCATCGTTATGCCTGAGAGAATTACCGCCAGCAGTGTTTTCATTGGGCGCTCCTTAAAAAAGTTCAGGGTAGGTTGCTGCCAAGGGTAAGCGCAGGCTTGCGGAATGGGCAGCGCTGCTTTTAGTGGATTTTGCCTTAATGGCGGCCACCTCCTCTGCGGTATAGGGCTTCCAGTCTTTGGCGACGTGCTTTGCATCCAAAACCAGAACCGAGTAGTTCAGCACGTCACTTAAGCTCTGATCATCAAGCCCCGCACCTTGGGCTGGCATTACCCCCATGTAGGGCGTACCGCCAACGTTTATGGGACCCATTAGCCCAGCGTCTATCACTTCCACCAGGTAGTTGCGACCCAGATCAGTGGCGGCAATACCCGCCATACGATTTTTGAGTGGAGGGAAAGCCCCTGGAATGCCCTGGCCGTCAGTCAGGTGGCAGGCAACGCAGCGTTGAAAGGGCTTGCTGCCGGCGTGTTGTTTTTCGGCCTGGGCAACACTTGCGCAGAGTAATATCGCGGCTATGGCTATCGAAAAGCGCGTCGTCATTTGTTTGCTCCCTGATCCATTGCCACACCCAATATCACAGCCGTTGAACAGGTGTATACATTGCTCTCAGTTCCCAGACACCAGTTGGTATCGTTATTGGTTTGTGCTCTGTAAATAGGTGTATCGTTTTCATTGCGATTGCACATGCAGCGCCCGCAGCTGGTTTTACCACAACAGTCATTGTAGGAAATGATGTAGTGAACACCGTCAGCGGGGTTTTGACAGGTACCAATCCAGGTAATTGGCGACATTTCGGTGCCGGGGGGGCAGCTGTTTTGGGTGCCTCCACAACAACTGCATAGGAATCCGTCAATGGCGCAGTAGCGCCAATAGTCACAGCTGGACGGATCGCCAGGGTCGCCGGCATTGCCGGTTGTTTGGGGTGCGACACCGGGGTAACCATTGCTGGCGCTGGGTGCAGCGCTGGCTCTGGAAACCGGTAGCAGTGGCATGCTTGCACCCACAACCATAAGGGAGCCCAGTCGAGTGAGCAGGCTTCTGCGCGAGGTCTGTTGCGCTAGAGAGCGGGAGGATTTCTCGGTTAATTTATCGAGCCAGGTCATGTCAGTCTCCTACGCCGCGTTGCTGTTGGATGTGCCGGGGGCGGCATTAAAATAATCCTGGATCGATGGGATACCCAGTTCCTTTGACTCAAATAAACTTTCAATATGTTCACGGGAGTTTACTAGTCCGTGGGAGGCTATGATTCCCTGCTCGTCAATCAATACAGCAAAGGGCAGCTTGGCCACGCCGTATCGCACACCCAGGTTTTTCGAAGATACATACTGCGCGTCTTCGAGACCATTTTGATGAATGTAGTTTTGATGTAGTGCCAGTTCGCCATCACTGGCGAAAATGACGTCCATCCAGCTCGATTCTGCAGACTGGGCGGACCGCAAGCTCGGAAGTAAAGACTTACAAACTGGACAGTCTGGCGACATAAAAAACAGCAGCTGACTTCGCCCTTTGGCGGGTTGGCCGGCCGTGATGGTTTTCCCGGAATTAAGGTCCTGCACGGGTACGTGTGGCGCATCTGCGCCGACTTCTAATGTTTGGTTCATCATCAGGGCGCCGGCGGGGGCCACTCTCTCATAGAGCACACCTATTTGACGGGTTAAGGCAAACACCAATACCGACAGCCCTAATAGCAGTACCCATAATACAAGATTAGAAATGATCAGAATGTTATACATGATTGTGTACCTTTTGTTGTAGTTTGTTGTTGGTGCGCAGTTGTGTAAGAGAGTGGTAGAAGAAGATAAAAACGACGGTGCTGGCCAGAGCCAGACTCCACGTTCCGAGACTAGTCGGGAGAAGCGTGCTGAAGTATCCCACCCAGCCGGCCATCATTACTAAGCCGACATTTCGGCCCACTAACCACAGACTGATCCCTTCTGATCGGGCGGGTCCGTTACACCCGCAATCTATATCGACCCTGCCTCTTTGAATATTGATCAGCATGCCGGCAGTGTAGGCGCTTAGAAGAAAAACCATGCCCGGTAATGCAAACTCTCTAGCAGCAGGAATGAGTAACGCGATGCCCAGTGTTATTTCTAACAATGGAAGACTTTGCCCTAAAGGCCTGAGTAAGCCCTCGGGTACAACTCGATAGTTTTCAAGCGCCGCCCGAAAATGTTGAGGTGCGGAAAACTTATGCAGGGCGCTGTCCACAAACACATAACTTAAACTCAGAACCGCAACGGCGCTTATAAAAGACAGAATCATGGCCGCTTACCTCTGTGCGTGAATGCTAAAGGGAGTGGAAGCAACATCGCCAATCATTTTTAACCACTCGCCGTTTTGGGGGTTGTAGATATCCATTTGCATAGAGGCATTAACTACGACCAAGTAAGGTTGCTTGCCGCTGGTTAATTCAATCGATACGCCCCATTGTTTTAGGGCAAAGCTGTTCACTCGTTTGCGTTTTTTGGGGTCATAAACCCATACTTCAGATCCACCGCCTTTATGGCTGCCGTTGTAACCGTCTTTGTGCATGAGAATGTAGATAAGCCCACGGTCATTAACGGTGGCGATTTGCCATCCGCCGGGGCGCCAGTTTTCGGCTCGCTGCTGTTCGTTTAGCAATGACCAGGTTTGTTTAACAACGGGTGTTTTGCCGCTGAAGTCTATGGGCTGGATCTCGCCCTTGAAGCTTGGGAACCAGGCGGTTTTACCAATATAAACCGGTTTGTCGAACAGGGGATCGTCGTCTACGTCAAAAAAGGGCGAGACATTTTTCTGGTGTGTCAGGTTTCCTTTTTTATCGAACTGGGCGCTAAAGAGAGAGCCGTTACTGCACAGTGATGCAAAACCTCGTTTGCCTGCGGGATATACCAGCCCGCAGCCTGGAATCTGCGTTTCGCTTAAAATTTTACGGGAGTCCATATCAATCATTGTCACAGAAGCGGCGGGGGTAAAATTGAACAGCAATAAAAAGCGATCATTGTCGACCAGCTGTAAAGTGTATCGGTGGGCAACCACTTGGCCGCGTTTGGCTCCGGGCAGCGCAATTTCACCAATGCGTTTGAGGTGTTTTTTGTCGTAGATGGTTATTACGTCGGTGCGCTCGCCGCGAGTGCCACGCGCGTAAAATGATTCCGCAACATAGAGTTCTTCTTTGTGTCGGGATTCAATAAAACTGGCAAATTGCGCGGCATCTAATGCGCCTTTGTAGTTTCTGGTGCCAGGGGCTACGTCCACCAGAGCCACTTTTCCGGCCAATAGTGTTTCAAAATTTGAGTCGTGCACATAAATCAGGCTTTCGGGGTAGGTATCGGGCATGGTCTCTACGGCCGGCGTGGGCTCGGCAGGCAGATTGGCAGCCAGTACAGTGGCGGCACTCAAGCAGAGTGCCGCAGCGCTGGTGAATGTGGCTAGATTTCTTGAGAAATCCTTCATAGTGTTTTCCCACTCGGTTGTTGATGTTGGCTTGAGGGTGCAAATATAGTGTGGTCGACCTAAATTAATATGTCAATAGACCTAAAATTAATTTGTGACCGACGACCGCGTGAAACGGCCGTAGAAGTGTTATTGCTTAAAGGGGGTTATTTGGGGATTTGACCAGAGCGTATCAGCCATAGGAAGGATTGGCAGGCCATTTCGATTATATTATCGGTTTCTTTCTTCCACGGTTTATTATAACCAATGAACATAGTGTGGCCCTCCATTGAGGCGGTGACAAAGAGCGCCAGGCGTCGCAATTGCTCTTCGTCTAATGCAGGGTTTAGTTGTCTCATTACATCGATCAAGGTAAGTCGATAGCGTTCATACATCTGATCCATGAATTCATCGGCATGATCATTGTGGTTGGCTAAAGACCAGACTTCCGGAAAGAAATAAGTAGTGGTTTTTTTATTAAGATCGCTAATAACCACTTTAATAATAGCCTTAAACTGTGTCTCCGGGTCTTGCTCAGCCTCGTGTCGCAGTGCTTCAAACTGATTCAGGTAGCGCTGTATGCAGTTGTCGAGCATTGCTTTGATCAAATTATCTTTATTGGGGAAATAGTATTGCAGATTGCCCAGTGTGATATTGGCGGCCTCTGCAATTTTTCTCAGTGAAAAATTGTGGTAGCCCTGATCGGTAATTAATTTCTCCGCAGCCAGCAATATCAATAGTGATGTTTGCTGGCCTTTGCCTGATTTTCCTCGCAAAGGGTTAGAATTTTCTGTTCTTGATGGTTTGGCCAATGTCATTAATCTCGTCATTGTTTTCCTCCGGCACATCCGGAGGGGGTTGCTGTTACTGGTGTTTAAGCTAGTGTAACTGCTTATACCCTCAATAAACATATTAGTTGTGTCAAAAAAACAATACAGTTGACATATTAAATACGATCGACCTAATATAGTGACAGAATTATAAATAACAACATCAACTGGAGAACAGATATGAGAGTTGCCGATAAGACTAAGATACTTGCTGGCCTAAGTGTCCCCATGCTTGCCTTAAGTGTCGATATTCACGCCCTGGTGTTAGAAGAGATTGTTGTCACCGCACAGAAGCGGGAGCAAAGCCTGCAGGATGTCGGCATCGCGGTCACGGCCTACACGGGCGATCAGTTGAAAGCTCTGGGATACGACAATGCCCAGCAGATAACACAGCAGTCGCCGGGTGTGACCACCATCCAGCCCAACGGTCCTTCCTCCTTTTTTCTCAGTGTTCGCGGTGTCGCGCAAAATGACTTTTCAGGCGATCACCAGGAGTCACCGGTGGCGATCTATGTTGATGAGGCTTATATCAGTGCTGCATCAGGTGCGGGTTTCCAGTTGTTTGATATGGAGCGTGTAGAGATATTGCGCGGCCCGCAAGGCACGCTGTTTGGGCGCAATGCAACGGGTGGTCTGGCTCACTATATTACCAACAAACCCGGAGATGAGGTCGAGGGTTATGTTGACCTGACCATGGGGGAATATGATCAAGTGGTATTGGAAGGTGCGGTGGGAGGCCCCATCAGTGACACCGTGTCCGGTAGAATTTCTTTCCTTCACAATGATCACGACGGTTATATTGATAACCGTATTGGCACAGACTTGAATAATGGTGATGACTGGGCCGTGCGTGGGCATTTGCAAATTGATTTGAGCGAAGATGTGAGCTGGTTGCTGACCGCAAAGGCGGCTGAGCAAGATATTAATTCAGGCTTTTTTAAACACAGTTCCGCGCGTCAAAACCCAGCGACGGGTTTGGGCGAGCATTTCTCCGGATCTGATTTACAGGGTGATGGCGACTCCCTCGCTACAGCATACCAAGACAGCTCCAGTGATGTGCATTCCGGAGAATACAACCTGATTGGACACAACAAACTCGAAACCTCAGGGCTGACCAGTAATATCCAATGGTCAAATGGGGGTTTGGATTTTGCTTTTGTGACTGACTTCTTTAGCCTGGAAAAAGATTACCTTGAGGATTCTGATGCTTCACCGAATGATTTTTTTGCCTTTTATCTAAAAAGTGATCTCGACCAGTTTTCTCAGGAAGTGCGTGTTAGTGGATCATCCGACTCTCTCCAGTGGGTCGGCGGCATTTATTATCTGAGCGTCGATGGTGATTTTGAGAATGGCGGCGCCGCCGGCAACTTCTTTGGCGCAGCATTTCCAGGATTTGGGCTGGGTGGCACAAACATCGGTTTATACAATCCTTTTTCAACAGAAACTGATTCGGTCTCAGTGTTTGGTCAGGCAGAATTTTCGTTGAAGGAAAACCTGACCTTAATTGCGGGTCTCCGGTGGACCAAAGAGAAAAAAGAAACAGACTTTATTCAATATGCCGCAGAATTTGCCAACCCGGCCACAAGTGATGTGGTTGGCAACGACTTCTTGGGAATAGGCGGAGCCTTGTTTACTTTTAACCCCTCTGAAGTGACTAACGATCCCGGCGGCACAGCGTTTGGGTTTCCACTGGTGTTGGGTAACCCTGGTGATGCCAAAAAAGACGACGATCTAATCACCGCCAAGCTCGAGCTAGATTGGCATGTCAATGCAGATACGCTGGTTTATGCCAGTTACAATCGTGGTATTAAAGGGGGGGGATTTAACGCTCCTCTGGATGCGACCAATTTTTACGATGGCGATCCATCTACCGGTGGTCCTGAAGATATGGCATTTGACGAAGAGGTATTGAATGCCTACGAAACGGGATTCAAATTGTCCTTCGCAGACGGTCGGGCGCGACTTAATGCCACCGTTTATTATTACGATTATCAAGATTATCAGGCTTTCAGCCTGGAAGGTTTGACAACGTTTGTTTTCAATACCGATGCGGAAACCTACGGTGGCGAAATCGAATTGCAAGCCTCGCCGACTGAAGGGTTGGATATCATGTTTGGTGCATCTTACATAGACAATACGGTTGAAGATGCCTATCGCCTGCCTTCCGGTGAAACTCTTGACCGTGTCGCGGTGATGACACCGGAGTGGAGCTTCAATGGACTGGCACGATATGAGTGGGCCGCAATGGGTGGCAACCTGGCCATTCAGGCAGACTTCAACTACATGGGCGACCATTATTTCCAGTTGAAAAACTCCCCGGTCGGTGAAGAGGATGCTTATACCCTGGTTAATGCACGGGTGACTTACACCAGTGGCGATGGCAATTGGAATGTCACGGCCTTCCTGGATAATGCAACGGACGAAGAATATCGCACCATGGTGTTTGACCTTGCTGGTCCCGCTTCTGGTGGCGGATTTGGTTTGGCGGAAAACTATTATGGCACGCCGCGCTGGTGGGGTGTGACGCTCGGATACAACTGGTAGGGGCGTCTTGTGAGCAATTATCTTTCAGAAGTTGAAACCTTCACCTGGGAGCGTCCCAGCCATTACAATTTTGCCCGGGACGTAATCGATCGCTGGGCACAAGACCCCGACAAGGTGGCGCTGCGCTGGCTCGATGATAATGGGGCAGATTTGGCCCTGAGCTTCGCCGATATCAGCGAACGCTCACGCAAAGTTTGTAACCTATTGTCGGAGGCCGGCGTTAAACGAGGGGATACCGTTGTTGTGGTGCTGGGCCGTCAAACGGCTTGGTGGGAAGTATTGACTGCGTGCATTCGCATGGGTGTGGTGGCCTCGCCGGGCACCACTCAGTTATCTGCAAGGGATCTGGCTTATCGCGTAAATGCTGCAAACGCCAGCGCAGTGGTTACCGATTTAATGTGTGCAAAAAAGATCGATACCATTGTGGGTGAGTGCCCGACATTACAGACACGCATTCTTGTAGACGGGGAGCGTAGTGAGTGGATTGATTACGATCAGGCCCTGCTATCTGCTTCGACCCACTTTGAGACTTGTAATACTCAGAGTGATGAAGACGCGCTGTGCTACTTTACCTCCGGTACCACTGGTTACCCTAAGATGGTTATGCATTCGCACAGTTATGCCATTGGGCACCAGACCACCGGTCGTTTTTGGTTAGACCTCACACCCGATGACTTGCATTGGAACATCAGCGATACCGGTTGGGCCAAAGCTGCCTGGAGCAGTTATTTTGGGCCCTGGGCTTGCGGTGCTGCGTTGTTTGTACACCACACGAGTGGTTTCAACCCCGCCAAGACATTAGAAATGTTATCGGCATATCCTGTGACCACAATGTGTGGTGCTCCTACGATTTACCGCATGTTGGTTCAGCACCAACCTGAAACCCATCAATATCCATACTTGCGACACTGTGTGGGTGCGGGTGAACCGCTCAACCCTGAAATCATTGAGGTGTGGGAACGGGCAACCGGGCTTATTATTCGCGACGGTTTTGGTCAGACGGAAACCACTTTGTTATGTGGAAACTTCAAGGGTGTTGAGCCGCGCTTTGGTTCAATGGGCAAGCCGGCACCCGGTATTGAGCTTGCTGTGGTTGACCTCGACGGGCAACCCGTGGCCACCGGAGTGGAGGGTGACATTGGTGTTAGGGTAAAACCCGTTGCTCCGCAGGGCTTGTTTAAGGAATACAAAGGCGAACCCGAACGAACTGCTAGTTGTTTTCGCGGAGATTGGTATTTGACGGGCGATCGGGCAACCGTAGATGAAGATGGGTATTTTTGGTTTGTCAGTCGCGCGGATGACGTGATTTTGTCTGCAGGTTATCGCATTGGTCCTTTTGAGGTGGAAAGCGCGCTAATAGAACATGATGCCGTGGCGGAGTCTGCGGTGGTGTCTAGTCCGGATGAGCAGCGTGGCGAAGTGGTGAAGGCGTTTGTGATATTGAGCCCTGGGCACGATGCCTCAGACACTCTGAAACTTGAACTACAACAACATGTGAAAGCCGTTACCGCTCCCTATAAATATCCTCGCAAGTTGGAGTTTGTAGAGGAGTTGCCAAAAACCGTGAGTGGCAAAATTCGACGCATTGAATTGAGAGAGCGCGAGTGGGCTTAAACGCAAACGGTTGAACCGCTAAGGAATAAACACGCAAATGAATCTTAAAGAAAGTTATTGTCGTGGCCCCGAGAGTGACAACTTGCTCAATATCACTATCGCCGAGGCTTTTGACTCAACGGTGGAGCAGGACCCAAACGCACTGGCTCTGGTGGTTGATCATCAGGGTGTTCGGTTGAACTACCGTCAGTACCAGGACAAAATCAACCAACTGGCCGTGGGTTTGTTAAGTCTGGGTATTGGCTCCGGAGACCGGGTTGGCATCTGGTCACCCAATTGCCTTGAATGGTGTTTAACGCAGTTTGCGACCGCGAAAATTGGTGCTGTTCTGGTGTGTATTAATCCGGCCTATCGCAGTCACGAATTGGCCTACGCCCTAAATAAAGTGGAGTGCAAGGCACTGGTAAGTGCCGAGCAGTTTAAGGGCAGCCAATATTTGGATATCTTAAAAACTCTCGCCCCGGAGCTCGACAGCTGTGCACCCGGCAAGCTTGAATCTGAGAAGTTACCGCATCTGAAAACTCTCCTGCGCCTGGGTGATGGGACGACCCCAGGCTTTTTTAATTTCGACGACTTTTGCCATGAGGCGAGCCCTGAACAGTTGGCGCAATTGGCCGATGTGCAGGCGAGTCTGAATTGTGAAGACGCAATCAATATTCAGTTTACCAGTGGCACCACTGGCAACCCGAAAGGGGCAACCCTGAGTCATTACAATGTGCTAAACAACGGTAAGTTTGTGGGCGATGGCATGCGCCTGGGGCCAAAGGACAAACTGTGTATTCCCGTTCCTCTCTATCATTGTTTTGGCATGGTGATGGGCAACCTTGCCTGCATTACGCACGGTTCTGCGGCGGTGTTCCCGAGTGAGGGCTTTGATCCTGAAGCCACATTGCGGGTTGTTTCAGAACAGAAATGCACGGCATTGCACGGTGTGCCTACGATGTTTATCGCCGAACTCGATCACCCGTCTTTTAAGCAGTTTGATCTGTCTTCACTGCGCACGGGCATCATGGCCGGTGCCTCCTGCCCAATTGAATTGATGAACCGCATTATCGAGAAAATGCACATGAAAGATGTGTTAATCGCCTATGGGCAAACCGAAACCAGCCCTGTGAATCACATGACATCCCACACCGATGCCATTGAGAAACGTGTTGCCAGTGTTGGTAGGCCGGGCCCCCATTTGGAAATTAAATTGGTGGACAGTGCTGGTGAGATTGTGGCGGCGGGAGAAAAAGGCGAGATTTGTGTTCGTGGTTACGCGGTTATGCAGGGTTATTGGAATGACTCACAGCAAACAGAAGAAACCATTGACACCGACGGCTGGTTGCACTCCGGGGACTTGGGAATCATGGATAGCCAAGGTTATACCGAGGTGGTGGGGCGCATTAAAGACATGATCATTCGAGGTGGCGAGAACATTTATCCGCGGGAAGTGGAAGAGTTTTTGTATTCTCATCCGGCGATTAAAGAAGTTCAGGTATTTTCGGTGCCAGAGGAAAAGTTTGGCGAACAGGTGTGTGCCTGGATTGAGCTCAATGATCACTCTGAGGCCGATGCCGAAGCCATAAAAAACTATTGCCGTGACAAAATCAGTTATTTCAAAATTCCACAACACATCCGATTTGTGAGCGAGTTCCCCATGACGGTCACAGGGAAACTCCAGAAATACAAAATGCGTGAGGCCATGATTGAAGACCTTCAGTCTGCCCAGTAATAATAATGACGAGAAAGGATCAGTACTATGAGTGATTACAAATTATTGATTGATGGAAAACTACTGGCGGTTGAAGACAGCTTGCCGGTTATCAATCCCGCCGATGAAACACTGGTGGCGAACTGCCCTCTGGCAACCGGCGCTCATCTCGAAGACGCGGTCGCTGCAGCCAAAAGAGCGGGACCCGCCTGGGCGGCAAAGTCGTTTGCGGAACGTCGAGGAGCCTTATTAGCGATAGCGGATGTACTCAAGGCTAACGCTGAAGACCTGTCAACACTTTTGACTCTTGAGCAGGGTAAACCCAAAGTGCAAGCAGATGCGGAAGTGGCATTCTCCGAAATATTTTGCCGCCATTTCGCCGATCAAAGTCTCGACCCAGAAGTACTGTTTGAAAATGAAGGGCAGCGAGTGGAGGTTCATCGCAAACCACTGGGTGTTGTAGCGGGCATAATGCCCTGGAATTTCCCTTTGTTAATTGCCGTCTACAAACTGGCACCCGCATTGATTGTGGGTAATACCCTGTTGCTAAAACCCGCCCCCACAACGCCATTGTCGGTGTTGAAATTAGGCGAACTGATTGCCGACATTCTGCCTCCAGGGGTGATTAATATTCTCACCGACAATAATGATCTGGGCCCTATGATTACCGCCCACAAAGATATCGCAAAAATTTCCTTTACGGGATCAACCCCCACCGGCAAGGCCATCATGGCGGCGGCTGCACCGACCTTGAAGAGGCTTACGCTTGAACTCGGTGGTAACGATGCCGCCATTGTGTTGGACGACGTAGATCCGAAACAAGCGGCCCAGGGTATCTTTGGTGCCGCTTTCCTCAACAGTGGCCAGGTTTGTATTGCACTTAAAAGACTCTATGTACACGAGTCGATTTACGATGAGGTCTGTGAGGAAATTGCCGTGCTTGCCCGTGGCGCCAAAGTTGCCAATGGTTTTGACAGTGGTGCTGAGTTTGGTCCGGTACAAAACCGTGCTCAATATGACAAGATTTGTAACTACCTTGTCGACGCTCGTGAACATGGCAATATCATTGCCGGGGGAGAGGTGAGTGATGAACCCGGGTTTTTTGTGCCGCTCACTGTCGTCAAAGATATCGAGGATGGCACTGCAGTGGTAGATGAAGAGCCCTTCGGCCCAATTCTGCCTATTTTAAAATTCAGTTCTGAAGCGGATGTTATTGCACGTGCAAATAACTCGGCTTATGGCTTGGGGGGGTCTGTTTGGTCGGCGGACCCGGAACGGGCCAGGCAATTGTCTCTACAATTGGATTGCGGCACGGTGTGGATTAATCAGCACTGCGCTTTTGGGCCAAATATCCCATTCCCCCCCGCGAAGGAATCGGGTCTGGGGGTTGAGTGGGGTGAAGACGGCCTTAAGGAATTCACCGCTATGCAAGTCGTGAATATCAACACGGCCTATCAGGAGCCTGTTCACTAGTGTGGGCGGGCCGGTAGTGCTTTCGAATTAATCATAAAGCCTCAAATGACCCACGCTGTTTTCTTAGAGAGTTTCCTGTATTGTGGTTATCGCAATACAGGACAAGGACGTGGCAGTGCAGAAATGAGCTCCTTCTCCATTTTGTCAATTCTGATCGCAATGTCTACAAAAGGAGTTTTCTATGGGTCAATATATTATTAGTTATCTCGGCGGCAATCAGCCCTCAACACCTGAAGAGGGCAAGCAGCATTTTGCCAAATATAAAGAGTGGTTATCGTCGCTGGGTGATTCGGTAGTCAGCCCGGCCAATCCCTTTAAAAATACTACCGTGGTCAGTAGTGATGGCACGGTAACAACGGGCAGTCAAACGACAATGTCCGGATACACGATTATTACTGCTGAGTCTATGGATAAAGCATTGGAAGTGGCAAGAGCTTGTCCTTTCCTGGATATTGGTGGATCGCTAGAGGTATCAGAGCTGGTGCAGATGTCGGTCTGACAACCAAGATAATTAAGCTTTTCGAAAATGGTGCCGGGCTAGCGATCCTTGGCCCAGCACCCACCCGCGCACGCTCTCCTTGAACAGAGGACCGTGGCGGTTTATTAAGGCAGTCAGTCTTCGTTGATGTAATCCACCACTTCCAGATCAAACCCGGAGATGCCGGCATATTTGATTGGCGCGCCCAGTAAGTGCATTTTTTTGACACCCAGGCTTCGCAAAATTTGTGAACCTGCGCCCACCTGCTGGAACTGCACGTGTTCTGAACCCGGCTGGGATGACTTCATTTTTTCGCCAAACACTTCCTGAAGTTGCACTTCCAGATTCTTTCGGCCGTGGTTTTCGCCTTCGCCTAAAAGAATCAGCACGCCGCTCCCCAGGGATTCAATTTTTTTCATCGCCCGGTGGAATGTCCAGCGGGGGAACTTCGCACCCGGTTCAACCAAAGTCAAAAAGTCGCGTACGGGGTCTGGTGCGTGCACTCGCACATATACGGGCTCGGCAACATTAAGCTCGCCTTTCACCAGTGCGTGGTGAACGATGTCTGTCGCCTTGTCCAGATAGGTATGCAAGGTGAAAGCACCAAAGGTGGTTTCAATCTCCCGGGAGCAGGTGCGCTCAAGTGTATTTTCGTTGGCCAGTCGGTAGTGAATAAGATCGGCAATGGCCCCCATCTTTAAACCGTGTTCGGCAGCAAATACTTCCAGGTCGGGGCGGCGCGCCATGGAGCCGTCGTCATTCATGATTTCTACAATCACCGCCGCGGGTTCCAAACCTGCCAGGCGGCCAAGATCACAGCCCGCTTCGGTGTGGCCCGCGCGGCTGAGTACTCCGCCCGGCTGTGCCATTAGGGGGAAAATATGCCCGGGCTGAACAATGTCGACAGGTTTAGCGTTGGGGCCCACGGCCGCCTGTACAGTGAGTGCGCGGTCCGCAGCTGAGATGCCGGTGCTGACACCTTGGGCGGCCTCAATGGAAACTGTGAAGTTGGTGCCATGTACAGACTTATTGCCCGAAACCATGAGTGGCAATTGCAGTTGCTCGCAGCGCCTCTCTGTGAGAGTGAGGCAAATAAGCCCGCGGCCATATTTGGCCATAAAATTAATGTCTTCCGGGCGCACCAGGGAGGCGGCAATCAACAGATCCCCCTCGTTTTCACGGTCTTCGTCGTCAACCAGAATCACCATTTTGCCCATTCGGATGTCGGCGATAATTTCTTCGGTGCTGTTTAAAGCCATGTCTTGCCTCTCGATAATAAGTGGGGTTCAGCGGTGGCCGGCAAAGCCCGCAGCCGTTTTGCTCGCTGAGAAGACCGGATTATTATCCAATTTGCAGCGCTTTGAAACCCGTTTTTGCTTTTCGAGGGTTTAATAGATGACCGTTCTTTCCTGCTCTACAAACTGTTGAAAGCTCTGCTGCCAGTGACCATCGGGCCAAAGTATGTCCATGGCGCCTTCTTCTGGATACCAAGCGCTTGTGTAGAGCGTACCCCAGCCGTGGGCCTGGGCGCTGGTGCGATAGAGCGGAGGCTGTAAAAACAGTTGCAGAAAATGCTCGTAATTTTGTCGGGGGTCCTGTTGCCGGCTGGCAATAAATTGTTCCCGCACACGGCTGTCTGCCAGTGTTTCATACAGGGCAACTTCCCTGGGGTTTTGGTGATTGGTTGCCCGTGGTGAATGGGTGATCCTGGCTTCTTTGTCCGGTGAGAGCATGACCGTCACAAATTCACCCTGTCGGTCCAGAGCGGTAACATTGTATGACATCTGCACCGGAATTCGCTTTAGAACCGACACGGCTTCTTTGACCGTTTGGCAAAACTCAAGCAGATAACGCAGCACCAAGGTGATGGCAAAACCTCGATCCAGAACCCGCCGGCCGCCATAGGCCAGCGAGACTGCCAGCCCGTGTTCGTTCATGCCATCGAGTACTCCCCACAAACAGTCACTCATCGCCATGACACGTGTGCCGTTCCAGTTGCTTTGTAACAAGACGGATTCACACAGGCTTGCTGGAAAGTCGTAGTTGCGTACCAGTGCGCTTCTGTCTCTGGTCCACACGCCCTGAGAGCAGCCGGCCACAAACGCAGGGGGATCATAGAGACTGAGAAAACGGGCGCTAAGTTCGTCCGCCACACACCGCACAAGCAGGCGTTCGTAGGTGGGCACTAATTCAGGCATATGGGCTTTGAGCATATTCAGACCCCGGGTGTAATCGGGGCGGCGAGCCTCTCCATCACGCAAATACCAACGCAGATAGGCCTGTGCACTTTCCTGCCAGAGGTGTTCTATCGCAAGGCCGGGCCCGAGATCGCTAATTGCACGAAAGCGGGCCCGTGTGGGTGTCAGTGTAGAGTCGCTGATCACAGCGTCACACTGTATCGAGAGTGGTTACGTTTTTCGGCATGGCGAATTCTTTTTGACCGTTGATGTCTTCTCGGCTGGGTTTGCATAGAGGGCCGAGGGATTGCAAATAACTGTCGTCCCAAATTTCACGGTTGTAGACCGCAAAATCTGCCTTGCGATCCCGGAAGCTCTTTAAGGGCTGGCCGAGGTGTAATATGCCCCGCTCACGCTGACGCCTGACCTGGTCGAGGTCGATCTCAATAGGTATAAATTCTTCCTGTGTTTGTGACTGGTGCAGTGCGCGCCCCGAGGGATCGATGACACAGCTGCGACCGTTGCCTCCGGCGCCCAGCCCGTTGATGTCAAACACATAAGCCTGAAACATCGCTGCACTGGCATGGGCGATATGTAGTTCTACTTCCCTGTCGATGGTGTTGGTTAACACCGGGTGAAGAATGACTTCGGCGCCTTTTGAGACCAAGGTGCGGGTGGTTTCGGGAAACCACATGTCATAACAAATGGATAAACCAAAACACCCCACCTCGGGCACATCGAATACCAGGCATTCATCGCCGCTGCTCACGCCCTGTTCATAGGGCATAAACGGGAAGACTTTTCGATACCGCGTAACAATGTCGCCCTGGGGGTTAATCACAGGCAGCGTGTTGTATATCAATCCGTCATTAAGCTCAAACATTGAACCCGGAATCAACCAGACTCCGTGCTGTTTTGCCATCGCCCTGAGCTGATCTTCCGCGTTGCCCGGCATCACTTGTGCGTGTTCAATGGAGGGACCAAATGGGGCCAATTCACTGAATACCACCATTTGAACCCAGGGGTGGAGGTGCATCAACATGTCGAGTCGCTGACCCATTTCACGCAGATTGTTTTGAGTGGAAATGTGCATCTGCACACCGGCAATGGCAAAAGGTGTCATTAATCGCTCCCGTTGTGTTATTAGTTTATTTTGTAAAGCAGGCCGTCGTGTTTTTTCAGGTTCATGTCGGGCGCGGGCAGTGTGGTGCTGTAGGATTGCTTGATGGCATTGTTCCAGCTCACCGCACGTTCGTTAATTTGACCCTCGCTGTCTTGAACCCGACCGCGGGTTAATAAAATACCCAGGTCTGCACCTTTGTAGCTGTATTCCCCCGGTCCAAGTATTCTCAGGAAAAAACCTTCTGCCTGATCAGAGGCATTGCTCCAGTCTACCGAGCGGCGTAAAAATTCAATTTCGCCCTGTTCGTCAATGCGCCAAATTCCAGAGGCGGGGGCCGAGGTGATTAAACCCACTTTGTCGTGAGTTTGTTTCAATACCAGCGTGCTCCAGCTGTCGTAGTGCAACCAGCGCTCCTGTATCGCATCGAAATCCAGCTCATATTCAACATCAAAGAATTCTAACAAATGGAAAAATAACAGTGGCACACCACCGTATTTTTGGGTGATTAAATTGGTAACGGGCGAGGCGCCACTGATGCGCGGATTGATTTCTCCCAGGTACACCTCTTCAGTGTCGCGATCGATAAGAAAGTCCATGCAGAAAGTACCTTTATACCCTTCTTTATAGAGCCGTTCTCCCAGAGCGCGGGTCATTTCTATGATGCGATTGCGTTGTGATTCAGTGAATACGGTAGCCGCGGTTTCATTCCCACACCAACCGCCTTTGTAAGGGGTTATGTCGGTGTGTCCAACCACTTCCATCATCACGGGCCCAACCAGTGTGCCGTATCGGGTCGCCACTCCCTCTACGGTTCCAGAAATGGGGTCAATACGTTTCATTATCTTCAGCTCTTCACCCACAATGTCCTTTTCATAACGTTGCCAGTCTTCGGCATTGTCGATAAAAAATGTGGTACGGCCAGAGTCGCCGTAAGGGGTTTGCACGACCAATTGATCGCCAAGGCCCGCACTTTTTGCCTGCTTGCAAAGTGCCTCATAGGTATCTGCCTTGCCCAGCTTGTTGGGCACGCTGGCAACACCCGCTTCGTTGGCCAGTTGGGTGGTAAATATTTTGGAATCGATCCGGTCTCTCAACTCGGCCGGGGGCAGAGCGATTTCAAGGCCCAGTTTTTTCGCCAATACCTCTGTCTCCTCGTCAAACATCACTGTGAGGAGCTTTCCGCCGGGCGCTTGGCTGCGAATAAGGTTCACCACCTCTTTCTTTCTCAACAGGTAGTTGACAACATCTACCATGGATTCAAATTCGGGTGCGTCTCGCTCGTCGGGCGTAAATACCCGATGGTGATGACTGTCAAAACAATCAAAATAGTTGATGTATTGTAAGGTAGGAACTAACTGTCCGAGTCCCAACACATTGAACGGCGATGCGGAAATAAAGTAAATCGGTGTTTTATTTTCGCTGAAGAAACGGTAGATATCATTGAGTCCTTTGAGCTTCATGGTGTCATAATTCCTCGATTGATTGTCAGGTGTTAAATTATTGTTATTGTCTTGTTGTCGCTGTCTGTGAATGATTTGTCGCAGTATTCTAAGTGAGCAGTGGGTAATGTGTTTCATTGACAAGAAACGGCGATACATAACCTGTTTTCCGGTGTTCCCATGGGCGCTCAAGTTTTTGCCGGTATACATTGAATACCACCCTCGGGGTCTTCGGCAGAATTGCTGCTTGCTGTGGATGCTTTCAGTACTGATGGTTCAGTTAGTGCCGCGGGGGTAATTCGGGGAGTGGTGTTTGTTGCCAATGATTCCCGTTTGAAAGGTCTCCACTGACCCTGTTCTTTGATGTAAGCAACAAAACCATTGATATTTAAACTTGTTTCTCCATCAATCGTTTGAGCGTTCATTGCTGACAGACCGTCTTCTGAGATATTGAGTAAACGATGTAGTTGTCGCGTTTGAACAGAGTCCCACTCCTGTGACGACCACTGACCAGAGAAGTGGAGCTGGGTAGTAAAATAAATCAGATATGCCGATTCACCTTGTTCACTGGTGTAGGGCTGACCGCCGCGTCTAGTAAAATCAACCATCGATAACGCACCCTCGCCAAAGGTGTTATTCAGGCCAGACTGCAATTGTTCATTAATTGTTTTTCTATCGGGCCCCTGGCTGCACCCCGTGAGAAGCAGGCAGAGAGAAGCCAGCAGCAAAAAAAGCAAACTGGAAGACAAAACATTGGAACGGTTCATTGTGTTTCCTCAGTGAACAAAGGGCAGCGCAAGATAAGACTGAATAACCAATGCGTTGGTAATATCAATAAAAAAGGCCCCCACCATCGGCACAACTAAAAATGCCTGAGGGGAGGGGCCAAAACGGGAAACCAGTGATTCCATATTTGCCACGGCTGTAGGCGTGGCACCCAGACCAAAGCCACAGTGACCGCCCGCCATAATGGCGGCGTCATAGTTAGCACCCATCAACCGGAAGGTAATGAAGTAAGCAAACAGGGCAAGGGTGAATGTTTGCACCAGAATAATTAACAGAATGGGGCCTGCAAGATTGAGCAATTCCCAGATGCGCAGAGACATTAGTGCCATTGCCAAAAAGATCGAAAGCGCCATCGTGCCCCATAGGTCGACACAGGCTTTGCTGATTACATATTCACCTGAAAATTCGCAGGCATTGGTGAATATAATGCCGAGGATCAGAGGTACAATAAATGAAGGAATAGGTACAGAATGCGCCTTTAACCATTCGTAGAGGTACGCACCTGCACTCATGCACATAATTAAAATAAGCAGGGTTTCCATCATGCGCTTGGGCGTGACCAGGTCTTTGTCTTCCGGGTCGTAGGTGATGATGTCGTCGCGGTTGTGGTGGGCCTGATGAGAGGCGGGTTCAAGCGCGTGGCGGGCGATCAAGCGTTTGCACACTGGCCCTCCCAGCAATCCGCCCAGCACCAGGCCAAACGTTGCCGAGGCCATGGCGATTTCCAACACACCCTGAAGATTGTGGCTGTCACCCAACATTTCGGCGTAAGTGGCGCCCGTGCCGTGCCCGCCAGAGAGTGTGATGGAACCGGCTATCATGCCAAACAGGGGGTGCAGGTCTGTACTCAGGGCCATAGAAATACCGATGGCGTTTTGTACCATCAAATAGAGGCTGGCTACCAACAGGAAGAGAAAGACTTTGGGGCCGCCTTTCATCAAGAGTTTGAAGCTGGCCCCCAGCCCCACAGAGGTGAAAAACACGATCATTAAGGGTGTTTTTAAACTCAAGTCAAAATTCAGTGATACGTCAAACTGAGCGTAGAGCACCGCGCTGATCAGTGAGAATGCAATGCCTCCCACAACCGGTTCAGGAATATTATTGTCTTTAAGAAAGTGCACTCGGTGATTGATGGCATAACCGGAAAACAGGATCAGCAGGGCAATGCCTATGGTTTCAAAAAAGCCAATATCAAAAGCCATAGCAAACACTCTCGCAGGTGGGTGACGGTGTAGGCCGGTAATTTACCAGCTGCCTGTGTCTAAGCTATTGCTGAAATATGCCATGCGGTGATCAAGTGTTAACAAGCTGTTAACCCGGCAGATGTTAACCGAAGGTTTACAATTTATTGCAAGGTTCTTACCCGGCTGTGAGTGAGATTGGGTATTCTTTTGGCTCCAAATCCCCTACCCAGTAATCACTTGGTGACAATATGGCTGCCCAAAAAACAGAAGAGATGTACAGCGCAATCGGTTTTTATCACCGTTTCTTCCACCAGCGTTCAGACACCTGGAATCAACTCAAAACAGATGTCGCCAGTTTGGCTAAAGAGAGCGAGGGGAGTGAGAAACTAGAGCGCTTGAATACCTCGGTTGTTAATGCTCTAGTGCAGTTAGAACGTTTTGAGGAATACACAGCGTTCCCTTCTAAGAGTGACTTCCAGTATTTGTGGCGGCTCTATCACAGCGAACAGTTTCAGCAATTGGACGTATCAGTGTCACGGGTTGTGCGTGCGATTTCTTCCGGGATATACAGAAGTAAGTCCATTGTGCTCGATCAGCCTTTGATGAAAATGCATAAAGCCGAGGACGACCACCACGCCTCAGAGCTCACGCCAACGGTCACAAAAAGCAAAAATCGTCCTTATTTTGAGCTTCTGCTGGTTGATAATTTTTCGTCGGTTAAGCAGGAAGAGGCCGCCAGACGTGCTTTGCTGGACATGCGGCACGCCGATGACCGGTACATTTATGACGTTGTTGCGGTGAATAACTTTGAAGATGCATTGGTGGCTCTGCTCATCAACCCGAATATTCAGTCATGTATTGTGAGGCATGACTTTGCATTTCGCTCTAAAAACGAAACCGGGTTTTTGCACCCCTATATGCCAAGTACCAATGATTCTGAATTTGCCGATCTGAAAGATGCGCAAAAGGGAGTGTTGTTGGGCACAGCGCTGAAAAACATACGTCCTGAAATTGATTTATTTTTACATACCAATAACGCCTTGGAAGAGGCCGCCACGGGTGAGGCGCTCTGTTTTAACCGAATTTTCTACGGTGATCCGGACATTATTGAGCAGCACCACAGCATTCTACGGGGAATTTATGGTCGTTATCAGACGCCATTCTTCTCCGCACTGCGTTTACATAGCCGGCGGCCTATCGGTGTTTTTCACGCCATGCCGCTGTCTCGGGGCAAGTCCATTTTTGCGTCAAACTGGATTCAAGACATGGCCGAGTTCTATGGGCGCAATATCTTTATGGCCGAGACTTCTGCCACATCCGGTGGTCTGGATTCCCTGTTGCAACCCCGGGGGCCAATGAAAAAAGCACAGGAATTGGCGTCGAAGGCGTTTGGTTCAAAAGAAACGTATTTTGTCACCAATGGCACGTCAACCGCCAATAAAATTGTTGTTCAGGCGCTGATTAAACCGGGCGATATCGTATTGGTAGACCGGGACTGCCACAAGTCCCATCACTATGGCCTGATGTTAATGGGGGCCAATGTTTCCTATTTAGACTCCTATCCGCTTGATCACTATTCGATGTACGGTGGTGTGCCCCTGAGGGATATCAAGAAAAAACTGCTTGAATTCAAACGGGCGGGAAAACTTGATCGTGTCAAAATGTTGTTGCTCACGAACTGCACGTTTGACGGCATTGTCTACAATACTCGCCGTGTGATGGAGGAGTGTCTGGCGATCAAACCAGACTTGGCATTCCTGTGGGACGAAGCATGGTTTGCCTTTGCAACGTTCAATCCAATTTATCGACCGCGCACGGGTATGCATGCGGCCAGAAAAATTAAACACACCTGCCGCACCGAAGACTATCGCAAGCGGTATCAGGAGTACAAAACGGCCTTTGATAAACTCGACCCGGAAGATGATGCCACCTGGCTTGATCGCCCGTTAATGCCAGACCCAGATAAAGTGCGCATGCGGGTATATACCACTCACTCAACCCATAAAACGCTCACGTCTCTGCGTCAGGGCTCGATGATTCATGTCTACGATGAAGATTTCAGGAGTCAGAGTCGGGGCGCTTTTCACGAAGCGTATATGACTCATACCTCTACGTCGCCAAATTACCAGATTTTGGCGTCTTTGGATGTGGGCAGGCGCCAAGTAGATTTTGAGGGCTACGAGCTGGTTCACAAGCAGATTGAAGTGGCCTTGGCGCTTCGTGAGCAGTTGTATCGTCATCCCACCTTGAGCCGGTATTTTAAGGTTCTGGTGAATAAAGACCTGGTGCCAGGAGAATTTAGACAGTCGGGTGTCGAGAGTTACTACGATGACAAAACCGGCTGGAGTCACATGGAGGATGCCTGGTATGACGATGAATTTGTGGTTGACCCAACACGCATCACTCTTTACATCGGTAATACAGGTGTTGACGGCGACACCTTTAAAAACCGTTATTTAATGGACGCCCACGGTATACAGGTGAATAAAACCTCACGTAACACCGTTCTGTTCATGACCAACATTGGTACAAGTCGCAGCGCTATTGCCTACCTGATTGGTGTATTGGTTAAAATCGCCCGCGACCTCGATGTCCGGCAGGAAGAGAGTAGCCCGGCCGAACAATTGATCATAAAAAAACGCGTGGTATCTTTGACAAGGGAGCTGCCGCCGCTGCCGGACTTTAGCCATTTTCATCGAATATTTAGTCCGGGTTATGCAGATCAGACCACCGAAGGAGATATTCGCAAGGCTTATTTTGATGCTTATGATGATGAAAACTGCGAATTTTTGCGTATTGATAACGGCGATTTACAACGGAAGATTCAAAAGGGTTGCGAAGTGGTGGCCGCAACATTTGTAATTCCCTATCCTCCTGGGTTTCCCGTGCTGGTACCTGGGCAAGTAATCAGTGAGGAGATACTGGCGTTTATTCTGGCGTTGGATGTATCGGAAATTCATGGTTACAACCCCGATGTGGGTGTATGTGTTTTCCGAGATTCTTTACTGCAGGCGGAAGATTCCCGCCCGGAAACGAAAGTTATTACGCAAGAGAAAGTAGAGAAGGAGCGTATCAAAAAGAAAAGAGAGAAAAAGACCGCGGTCCCGCTTTAGACCGCGCTCACCTCGGCGATAAAAATGTAACCTGTGCCGTGGGCAGTATTGATGTATTTAGGATTGTCCCGGTCATCGCCAAGTTTCTTGCGAATCCGGGCAATCATGACATCAATCGTTCTGTCGGTTGGAAACCACTCTCTGCGTTCCATGCGGTTCATGATTTGATCCCGGCTAAGCACCGTGCCTGCGTGATTGATCAGGGTGTAGAGTAACTTGAATTCGCCCTCTGTCAGTTGAATGGACTCCTCGTCTGCCGTGAGCAGTCGGCGACCGACATGCAGAGTCCAACGATCAAAACTCACGGCGGTGGACGTTTTCAAGCCACTGGGGCCGGAGAGGGGGTTTGCCTTTACTCGAGACAGCAGGTTTTTGACTCGAGCAAACAGCTCTCGGGTGTTATAGGGTTTGGTGACGTAGTCATCGGCGCCCAATTCGAGCCCCACAATACGATCGATATCGTCGTCTTTGTGTGTGACCAAAATGATGCCCACATCGGATTTATTGCGAATTTCGCGTGTCAGCGACAGCCCGTCTTTCCCGGGTAGATTGATATCCATCAGGATAACATCAACGGTATGTTGCTGAATGATCTTTTCAGCCTCATCGCCATTGACCGCCTTGTGAACGACGTAGTTTTCCTTTTCAAAATAGCTGGCAAGCAAGTTGAGGCTGGCTACTTCGTCTTCAACAATCAATATGCGTGGTGTCTGGTTGTCTGTCATAGTAATAAAACGTCTGTTCACAATCTGTTAATAGTATAAGAGGCTTTGTTACAAACAACTAAGATTAGGTAATACCGGTTAATCACTTAGTTGGTATAGTACCGCTAGAAAGCAGTGCTGCTTTTTTCAAGGTCCTTGTCAGTGTAAGGGAAGAAAAATTAATTAACAAGTTGGTGATAAACGATGTCGAATAGCAGGCTCAGCGTACGACTAATAAAAATATTTTGCTCGGCCATGACTGTAATCTGTGCTGTCTTTATCCAGGCTGATGCAGCCGCAGAAACACCTAAAAAAGCCTCAGTTTATATCTTGCGTTACGACGCCATTCACCAACCGGTTTACGGTGCCAATGGCATGGTCGCCAGCCAAAATACAGCCTCGAGTGAGGTGGGCCGAGACATATTAGCCCGTGGAGGGAACGCGATTGACGCGGCAGTTGCCATGGGCTTTTCATTGGCTGTCACACTTCCGCGTGCAGGTAACCTTGGGGGCGGCGGATTTATGCTGGTTCATGTTGCAGCCGAAAACAAAACGGTAGCCATTGATTATCGAGGCACGGCACCGAGCCGTGCTAAAGCGAGTGATTTCCTCGATCGCGAAGGTAAGGTTGATGCAAAACGCAGCAAACTCGGCCACACCTCCTCCACCGTGCCTGGCACAGTTGCAGGTTTGTATGCCGCTCATCAGCGCTGGGGAAAGCTTCCCTGGAAAACCTTGCTTCAGCCCGCTATTAAACAAGCGTCAAAAGGTATTCAAGTCAACCGGGACCTGGCGTGGGCCATACAGGCCAAACGTTCCGTACTGGCCAAGAACCCAGAGTCACTCAACACTTTTTTTAAGGCCGATGGTGTCGGGTTTGAAGAGGGTGAACTGATGCGCCGACCCCAATTGGCAAAAACCTTGAAGCTGATTGCCAAGAAAGGCCGCGACGGTTTTTATCGAGGTGCAGTCGCTGAAAAGATAGAAAAGGACATGGCTCTTCATGGTGGTTTGATCACCCGGGATGATCTCGCCAATTACGAAGCTGTTGTTAAAGCGCCGTTAAAAGGCAGTTACCGTGGCCACGACGTGGTCACAATGCCACCTCCTGCGGGCGGCGTTCATTTACTTCAAATGTTAAATACCCTGGAGCACTTTCCACTCGGGCAATGGGGCAGTCAGTCTTCAAAAACCGTGCATGTTTTGTCTGAAAGTATGAAGCGGGCCTATGCTTACAGGGCTGAATTTCTTGGAGATCCGGATTTTGCTTCAGTCCCCACCCAGTGGTTAATGAGCAAGACATTAGCGGCAGACCTGGCTGAAGGTATTACACCGAACCGCGCCACACCGGTTGCTGAGATCAAGCCGAAACACCCGGCCTCGTTGGATGAAAGTGCTGATACAACACATTATTCCATCATGGACAGTGAGGGGAACGCGGTTTCCAATACTTATACCCTCAGTGCCTCCTTTGGGTCTGGTGTTACGGTAAAAGACACCGGCATTTTGATGAATAACCAAATCAACAACTTTGCGCTGCGTTATGGGGTGCCGGGCGCCACAGGTGCAAGAGCGAGTTTTGCCAACTCTCTAGCGCCTGGAAAGCGCACTAAAAGTACCCAAACACCCATTATTGTATTCGCTCAAGGTCGCCCCTGGTTCGCCAGTGGCACACCGGGTGGCAGGCGCATTATCACCACAATGGTACAGGTGGTCTCCAATGTCATTGATCATGGAATGAATATCGCTGACGCCACCCATGCCCCCAGAATTCACCAGGGTTGGTCCTCAGATACCCTCGAACATGAACCTGGTTTTAGTGAAGACACACTGGGTGCATTGAGGGCCATGGGGCACCCGCTAAAACAAGGCGCCACGATGGGCAGCGTGCAATCGGTGCTGTGGCAGAACAATCAATTTAGTGGTGCGGCCGACCCTCGCAGGCCCAACGCCAGTGCCAGAGGATTTTGAAAATGATCAGTGTGGAGAGTAGTCAATCAATGAGTAAAAAAACGACCCGTTACCACTTGGCCGTCCAGCCCAACATGGTCCCCTATACCCGCTCACCGGCCATGGAACGAGATCACAGCGCTCAGCAGAACGGAGATCAGAAGGGCAGTAAATCACTGCCCTCGAGGCTTCCGGGCAGTGGATACACCTTTGAAGAGGTAGAGGATTGCGCTGAGCTGGGCTACAACTGAGCCCTGTTAACAACTCGTTAACAAGGTGATACAAGATGAGACGGCCCGCTTATTTGGCATTAACCACAGGGGAGTAGGATGAAATGGTAGGCAGGTAAATAGATCTGTCGCCATTCATGCAAAACAGCGGTCACAATAAAGCCCAGGTGTCAGACCCCGGGGCAATAGGAGAGCAGGATGTTTAAAGCAAATAAATTAAGCCTTACAATTCTCGGTATTATTTCGATGAATTCCACTCTGGCACAGAGTGTGAACGATGCCAATAATTCAGCCGAAGACCTCGATTTGATCCTCGAAGAGGTGGTGGTCACCGGCACCCACATTAAGGGTGTAGATGTTGCAGGCGCACTGCCCGTTAGCATGTTGGACAGCGATGACCTCGATGCCATTGGCGCCTCAAGCACCGAAGAGTTGATAGCCGCTATTCCCCAGGCAGGCCAGGTAACTTTCAACAGCGACGATACCAGCACGTCTTCAAACAGTGTGCGGGGCGACGTTGGCTCTTTGAATCTCCGCGGATTGGGCGCAGACAGCACGCTGGTTCTGGTGAACGGCCGCAGAATGGTAATGAATCCTTCCTCTTCTTCCGTTAACGGTGTGCCTGTTCAGTTTGTGAATACCTCTATGTTGCCGGCGATGGGCATCGACCGGGTCGAAGTGCTACGGGATGGCGCTGCGGCGATCTACGGTACAGATGCCGTAGCGGGTGTAGCGAACTACGTATTAGACACGGATTACGAAGGTTTTGAAGTGGCCGTTCGTCAAGGCGGTGCATCGGGTGAAAGCCTGAACGAAAACACAATTTCGGGCCGGGCTGGCTTCGAATTTAATGGCGGTCGCACACATGTCACTGTGTTTGGCAGTCGCTTTAATCGCTCGGGTATGGAGGCCAGCGAAGTGGAGTGGGCGGAGTCAAGTGACTACCGCGAATCCGATAGAACACCCACTGATTTTATCGGCGATACCTCTCTCAGAAATTTGTCCACCTTCACCCCTTGGGGCCAATTCAATCTGGGTTCCATAGACTCGGCAACCGGCGCTTTTACGCCGGCGGGTGTATCGGGCATTGCCCGCAGTAGCGACGGTCGATTCCACTTGCAGCCTGAGGGCACCAGCGGTGGAACCTCTTTGGGTAATGGCATTGAAATTGATGACTCTACTTTGAACAGCGAACTGCGTTATAACATCAACGATCTGCGCATGCTTACCGGTGATATCAAGCGCAACAATGTCTTTGCGACCATGACACACGAGTTAGACAATGGCATTGAGATGTTTTCAGAAGCCTCTTATTACCAGTCTGATTACGCTTCGTATTTTGGCCCCAACGTCATTTCCGATGTGAACAAAATGTACATCCCCGCTGATTCCCACTACAACCCCTTTGGGCCGGTTGGCAGTGAACACAGAATGGCTGGGTTAGATCTTGCTGATGTGCCTGCTGAAGGTTTGAATGTGAAAGTGGATCGTCTGCGTCTTTACGACACAGGTCCAAGAACCATTGACGTTGAAGCGGACTCTTATCGTTTTGTCGGTGGATTGCGCGGTGAATTTGAAGGCTGGGATTGGGAGTCGGGTGTGTTTTATTCCGAAGCCAAGTCAACAGACTCTCAGTTGAGTGTGAGTCGCTCACGTTTTTATGAGGCGGTATCACGTACAACACCAGATGCCTACAACCCCTTCACGGGTGGTAACCCTGATGACGTTGCCAATGGAGATCCCACCCCTGGTGGCGACGCTTCTGAGTTTACCGTGGATGTTGAACGCCACAACAAAACACGCCTAAGCGGTGCGGATTTTAAAATATCCACTGGATCTTTGTTTGCTTTGCCCGCGGGTGATGTAGGTGCTGCTTTTGGTATAGAGCAGCGTCGCGAAACCTATGACGACGATCGCGACCCTACACTGGATGGCACCATCACCTTTACTCACCCATTAAGCGGTCAGTTCTTTGACAGTGACATTATGGGAGTGAGCGCGACTCCTGACACAGTGGGTAGCCGTGAAGTGTATTCAGCCTATGCAGAATTTATGGTTCCCATTATTGGTGATCATCAGAATATTCCCTTGGTAAAAAGCCTGAATGCACAACTGGCAATCCGGGGAGAAAACTACTCTGATGTCGACGCCGATGTGGTGAAACCTAAGGTGGCAGTATCCTGGCGTCCGACCGACTGGCTGCAAGTTCGCAGTGCCTGGTCAAAAGGCTTTAGAGCACCAAACCTGGAAACGTTAAACTTGACCGTTCAGGAGCGTTTCAGCAACAACCAGGAAGACTTCCTTCGTTGTGCCACTGGCCAGGCTGCTGGCACCATAGAGGCTGATGTTGATGCTTGTTCCGCTTCCATCATTACACGCCGATTGGGCAACAGTGATTTGGAGCCTGAAGAGTCTGAAAACCTTACCTTCGGAGTCGTGATTGAACCTACCTTTATTGAAGGTTTGACCGTGACCCTGGACTGGTGGGAAATTGAACAAGAAGGTGTTGTTGGGCTCTTTGGTCGTGACAATCACCTCCTGTTAGATCAGGCAATGCGCTTCCAGGGCAGCACCAACCCCGCCGTTGTACGGGCTGCGGCCACCGCTCAGGACCAGGCTGAAATGGATGCTTACAATGCGGCAAACAATACTAGTCTTGCCGCAGTGGGCAGCTTGCTTTACATCGATGATCAGTTCCTGAATTTGCAGCCACGTGCAATGCAGGGCACAGATATGAGCCTGACTTATCGTATTCCGGAAGGAGACTGGGGGCGTTTCACGCTTAAGTTTAACGCCGCTTACTTGATTAAATGGGACCAAGACGCGTCTTCGGATGTGAATGCCCTGATGGAAGAGTTGAATGGCAACCCCTTGATCACCGGTGACGTGACCTCTGAAACAGTGGGCAGCCAGTTGTTGGACGAGAGCAAGCCACGCTGGAGAGCGAATTCCAGTTTGACTTGGAGTAAAGGACCCTGGCGCGCCGGTTTAAGTGCACGGTATGTGGGAGAGGTTTTTGACTACGATGTAGAAGCCGATGAGAACCCCGGTCAGCACCTTAAAATACCTTCGTGGTTAACCTTCAATACCTACGCAGACTATCGCGTTGAAGGTGGAGCGTTTGACAATACCCGTGTGAGATTAGGTGTAAACAACCTGTCTGATGAAGAGCCACCACTGTTTGATGCCTCTGCGGGTTACAGCGCATCGCTGCATTCCAATCGGGGTCGCTATGTCTACTTGGATATTAAGAAGTCGTTCTAAAAGTAGATAGATAAAAAAACGGGGCTTTATGCCCCGTTTTTTTATGCCCAAATATTCACTATTGCCATTTCTCCGTGAATGCTTGAAGGGAGGCGAGCCTGGTGGAAAACAGGCGGCCGTGTGTGCCGTCCTCTTTCAAGGCTTCAAACGCACTGCGAAGTTTCTTTACCAGTGCTGGATCAGAATCCAGGCTCAGTGCCATATAGAGCCCGTTAACCACTCCGTCTATTTCTACTGCCGGTTTAATTTTTTGGCAATCGATCTCCGTTCGCTGGCAGAGTGGAAAAATGCCGCCGTCACTCATCGCAAACAAATCAACACGTTCCAGCATTAGTTTTTTTAGATTCTGTGCGCTGTTGTTAACAGGTTGAAGTTGCTCAAACCCTTTGTCCAGCAGCATCTCGTGATGAGCGTGATAATTCACAACGCCAATTTGGTAGGGGCGGGCATCACTCAGCGTTTGCAGCTGAATGTCACTCCGGTCTTTAAGTTGGAACAGGTAGTAGCGAATGGGCACCAGGGCTCCAATCCAGATAAAGTCTTGCTCGCGCTTTTGAGTTCTAGCCAGGGGGTAAATTAAAACGTTGGCCTGTTTTCTGCCATTGTGATAAGCCCTTCGCCAGGGTAGATAGTTTAATTGATAATCGATGCCTGCCTGTTTTAGTAAGAGTTCAACAAAACGGGTGGCCTCGCCATCGCCGGGGTTTTCTTCCGACGCGCGGGTGATGGGGGTTGATTCTGTATTGACGGTGAGCAATGGGTCGGCCCCGAGGCTTGAGTGGGCACCAATGCTTAGAGACACGGCCAATGCGATAGCTGAAAATTGTTTCATAACTTACTCGAGCTCGTTAAAAAAGGTATTTAAATTATCAAAAGTTTGTTTTTCCAGTTTGTCGATTCCCTGAAGGTATTCCGCCGTTTTGGCAATGTCCTTGTCGGCGGCTGCCGTTTCAATATTCGAGGCCATCTCTCTCAGGCTGGGCAGGCCAAAATTGGCGCACATTCCCGCAAGGGCATGTGCATGTTCTTCTAGACTGCCCAGGTCGCCTTCCTCCAGCGCTTGGTGCAGAGATTTAATACGACCATTTGAGGAGTCTTGCGCCTCACTGTAGAGGTCTCGCAAGGTTTCACTGCCGAGATTCCTGTAGTGTTGTTCAATCAGTGTGATCTCGATCGTTTTGAGAGACGAGGGCTGTGATTCCGTTCGTTTTTTCAATGTTTCGGGGTCGATCACCTCTGCGAGTAGTTGATAAAGGTGATTCGCTTCAATGGGCTTGGTTGTCACTGCATTCATACCTGCCGCCAGACAGTCTTTTTTACGCTGTTCGGAAATATTGGCTGTGATGCCAATCACCGGAGTATTGGCGATGCTGGCTTTGCCCAGTTGGCGAATTTTTTGAGTCGCGGTAATGCCGTCCATCACCGGCATGTGGAGATCCATTAACACCACATCGACGGTATCCTGTTGAATGATTTCAATGGCTTCCGCGCCATTGTTGGCCAGCAATACTAGATGTTTCTCAGCTTCCAGTTGTCCCTTTGCCAGCTTCTGATTAATGCTGACATCATCGACCACCAAAATTCTGAGTGGCGGTGTTTCATGGCCGGGAGTTTCATGCACTTCGTAGCTGAGGTCCTCAGTCATTTCAGTGAAAGGCAGGGAGAACCAGAAATGGCTGCCCTTGTCGGCCTCACTTTCGAAATCGATGTTGCCGTGTTGTTGGGAAACTATTTGTTTGCAAATGGATAGCCCCATGCCGGTGCCTCCAAACTGCCGACTGATAGATGCCCCGGCCTGAGTAAAAGGGTCAAAAATCTGTGTTTTGGCTGAGTCGGGTATGCCGATGCCGGTATCGATGACAGAAAACGTCAGAGTCAGCGCGCCGTCGGCATCCCGCACCTGGGAAACTTGTACTTTGACAGAGCCTTGAGTGGTAAATTTTACGGCGTTGGAAATCAGGTTTAGCAATACCTGGCGAAGTTTGTCCGGGTCTCCACCCAGGGTCTCGGGGATCTCAGAGTCAATATCCGCACTGAGCAATATATGTTTTTTTTCAGCCGAGGCGGAGAGTAGAAAGATAATACTGTTGACCAGACGGTGCGGATTGAAAGGTATATGTTCAAAGGACAGTTGGCTCTTTTCGTATTTGGAATAATCCAACACCGTGTTGATCAGGGCGAGCAGGGATTTTCCCGAGTCGAGAATCGCTTCAATGTATTCGCGTAGCCCCCGATCCTTATTTTGACTACTCAACAACTGTGTCATGCCTAAGATGCCGTTCATGGGTGTGCGTATTTCATGGCTCATCATGGCTAAAAAGTCTGACTTGGCCTGACTGGCCTGCAGGGCGGCGGTTTTCTCCAGGTCGAGTTCTCGGTTTTTCTCGTGTAGTTGCTGGGTGCGTGTCTGCACGAGCTTTTCCAGGTTGGTATTGGTTTCGATAATTTGCTGATGCTGAGCGTTGATGATTTCGAGGTGTTCATTAAAGCCATTGATTAAAACGCCAAATTCGTCCTGCCGGTGTGAGTCGGGCAAGGGAATACGTTCGTTAGTGGTGCCCTTTTGCAAGCGCGAGCTCGCATATAAAATCGATTTTGTGAGTGTAAAATAGAAAACGGCAATCAGAATTAGAGCCAGTAATAAATTTGATAACAGACCCGAAATTAGAACAACGAGCGCTCGCCGAATGAAAGTGGTTGCCGAAATCGCCGGATCAACTTCCACCCTTAATGTACCGATGACCTCGGCATTGACCCCCTCGTCTATGAGTTCGAGCTCAAGTGTTTCCACATTCCCGAACAGCCATCGGGTAAACGGTGAGGTGGCCGGTTGATCGGGGTTGTGTGCACTGCCCAGTGCGTTGCCAAAATTGTCGGTAATGGCCGCCAGAATGATCTGGGGGTTGCTCACCAGCCCTCGGGTAATCTGCAGCGCACCATTCTCGTCAATGTTATAAGCCGCATGGTAAGCGGCCCGGTTAGCGGTGGTCAGCGCTTTGTTAACCGAGATATTCATCTCGTTTCGCAGGGAAAAGTAATCGAGTCCGATTTGTACCGAACTGAAAATAACGCCCAGTATAAAGGCGACGATGACCGTGTTTTTGGCCTGCCGGTATGACAGGCTTTTTCTCAATGGAATAGCGGAACTGGGCATATTAGGGGTCTCTGGCCAATCCTGAAGGTGCTGTAGTCAGTGTAAAGCCTGACAGAGGTTTAGCAATAGCCAGCCCGGGGGCGCGAGGGCGGTGTTAACAGCCTGTTAACAATTTGATGCATTCGTTGACCTGCCCGTTAATGGCGGGTTACACCCGCTTGATATAGTTAGATCTAGTCTACAACCTCCAGAGTTGACCTTGTTTGTCGGTTGCTCATGGCCTAGATATAAACGGGAAATTGTTGTGAAAAAGAACCTGTCTGTCATTGTTTTGTGTTGCCTGTTCTCTCTGAGCAGTCATGCCACTGTTCCTATCATTGACCACAAAAGCATCTTTCATCCGGTAGTGGGGCGACAGGGCATGGTGGCCTCGCAAGAGGCACTGGCAAGCCAGGTCGGGCTTGAGATACTCGCCAAAGGCGGCAACGCGGTAGATGCAGCCGTAGGAGTGGGGTTTGCTCTGGCGGTAACATTGCCCAAAGCCGGAAATCTCGGCGGTGGTGGTTTTATGTTGGTGCACCTTGCCGAAAGTGGCAAGACACTGGCGCTGGATTATAGGGAGATGGCACCAGGACGGGCTGGAAAAGACATGTTTCTGGACTCGAAAGGGGATGTTGATCCACACCTTTCTCGCAATACTTTCCAGTCCGCAGGTGTACCGGGCACGGTTGCCGGCCTGATTCACGCGCTGGAAGAATACGGCACTCTGTCGATCAAAGACGTGGTCGCGCCTGCCATAAAACTGGCTGACGAAGGTTTTGTGATCAGTCATGAGCTCGCTGCAGAATTGGAGAGCAGGCGCAAACAGCTGTCTCGCTCTGAAGCGGGGCGAAAGATATTTTTCAAACCCGATGGCAGCGCGTTTAAAGCCGGCGAGCGTTTAATTCAAAAAGACTTGGCCTGGTCTTTGAAGATGATTGCCAAGAACGGAGAAGATGCCTTCTATCGCGGCTCAATTGCCGATAAATTTGTAGCAGACTCGAAGCGGCACAAGGGTTTGATTGATGCGGATGACCTCAACAATTATCACGTTGCCGAGAGAAAACCTGTGACAGGTGAATACCGGGGAATGACCGTGGTGTCGATGCCCCCACCCAGTTCCGGTGGTGTTCATGTTCAGCAAATGCTGAATGTGCTCAAAAACTACGACCTGAAAAAAATGGGGCACAACAGTGCCGACTACCTGCATGTGCTGGCCGAGTCGATGAAATATGCCTATGCCGACCGCAGTGAATATTTAGGTGACACGGACTTCGTTGATGTGCCCATTAAAGAATTAGTCTCTGCGCCGTACACCCAAAAAATTGCGGCAAAAATTTCCCTGGCACGAGCGAGGCCTTCCGACGAAATTAAACCTGGCAGTGAACAGCCATTTGAAAGCCACGATACCACACACTACTCGGTGGCAGATAAACACGGCAATGTGGTATCCAATACTTATACTCTCAACTTCAGTTATGGCTCAGGCATTGTGATTGAAGGCACTGGCATTCTGTTGAATAACGAGATGGATGATTTCTCCGCAAAACCAGGGGTGCCAAATGCCTTTGGCTTGTTGGGTGGTGAAGCGAATGCCATCGAACCTCGCAAGCGCCCTTTGAGTGCAATGACGCCGGTGATTGTTCTTAAAGAAGATAAACCCTTTCTGGTTCTTGGCAGCCCCGGTGGCAGCAAGATAATTAATGTGGTTTTACAAGTCATTTTAAATGTTATTGATCACGGCATGAATATCGCGGAGGCAAGCTCTGTTCCCCGCATTCACCACCAGTGGTTTCCCGATGTATTAAATGTTGAGCGTGGAATCTCGCTTGATACCCTGCGTTTGTTGGAGCAAAAAGGGCATAAAATTCACACAACACGGGTGCTGGGCAGTACACAATCCATATTGCTTAATGATGAAAAAATGTACGGTTCTTCTGACCCCCGTCGCCCGGGAGCATTGACCGTTTCCTACTAAAAGTTTGCATGTTCTGATCTGCCAGCTACTATAATTGAGCGGACTTCTTTAAGTTCTGCTCAATTATAGTAGCTAATAACGTAGAAAAGACATGATATGACTCAATTCAGCCTCCGTGCTTCCATCATTGTTATCACCTTAGTGGGTCTGGCTGCATTTATTTTTTCAATTACCTGGTTAGGATTGTTGGCGGTGGTGATGCTGGCTGGGCTGGCTTGGGTGGCCTCTGTTGCGCCGGAGCCTGAAGTCATCAATGAGTTTCAAGCAGAGAAAGAACAATACGCCAGCTACATGGGAGACTCTTTCAACGTTTCTTACTTGCAGCTCTCTGAGGCCGCTGATGATGTCAATCATGTCAAAACAGTCATCGCCAATGCCAGCACTCACCTTAACTCGTGTCTCGAAGGGCTAAGGGAGGATTCAGGTGGGCAACTCCGTTTACTGGAACGGTTACTCAATGATTTAGTGGGTTTGTCAGGCGAGGCGGAGGGAGACGAGCAACAAGACGGCCTGGGTGATTTCTCAGCTCGCATTCGCGAGGAGGTGGGAGATCTGGTTGGCGCTCTCAGCCAAGTCGATACAAGCAGCCAGGATGCTCTTAAGCAGTTTTCGGAAATGACTGAACGCATCGTATCAGTTGAACAAATGGTTGAAGATATTACTTCAATTACCTCCCAGACTAACTTGCTCGCTTTGAATGCGGCTATCGAAGCGGCGCGGGCAGGAGAAGCGGGGCGTGGGTTTGCGGTGGTGGCCGACGAAGTGCGTAACCTTTCCATGCGCACCGGTAGTTTTAGTGATCAGATTAAAAGCCAGATTGCTTCGCTACGCACAACCCTTGACAGCGTTAGTGTGTCGATCGAAGAGGTCTCAGATTTTGACATCGAAAAACACCGCGAGGCAGAAAAGGACCTCAACCTAATGGTGGCGCGCATTGTTGAAGTGAATACCAAGGCGGGAGAGCATTCGAGTGAAATCCGATCGGTGGCACAAAACATTCAAACCAATATTGGCGCGAGTATCACACAGCTTCAATTTGAAGATATCTCTCGGCAGCAGCTCGATCAGCTCAGTGAACGTATTGAGGCTATTCAAGCGCTGATGCGTATTACACTTGAATATAATAAGTCGCTCGATGTGGTTGAGAAAATGCAGACGGCTTTGGATCAGCTCAATGAATTTAAACAAATAGGCGTGAGTAAATCCCAGGAGTCTATGGAGTCAGGCTCGGCGGAACTGTTTTAACGGTAGTCTCTGCCCATGGTGTCAGGTCTCATCAATGTTCTTTCGCGGGCTTCTGATGCTCTGTCAAATTTTGCCGAAGTGCCAGAAACCCCCAGATCTTGTATCGAGCACCAATCCTCCATGTTGTCCATTAACATGGCATCTGGTACTGATTGAATGTACGGGTCAACGTCATTTAAATCGAGTAAAGCCTGCAGCGCATAGGTCGCTCTGCTAGCAACCATTGGCAGCCCTACCCGATTGCGTACCCCCCACCGAATGATATAAGAAGAGCAAAAGCTGTCGTCTCCTGTTGGCGCATCGGTAAAGGCCAGTTCCCGGTCTACATCGTAGTAATATTTCATCATGACCTCTTCAAACAGCATCGCCAGGTCTTCAAAATTAGAGGAGTAGGCATAGTCATCACTGGCTCCGTCGATTTCAAAATCCAGCCCCACGGTTTCCGCCGAGGTCATCTTTTGAGTGCTACTTGCTGTCTCCCCATAATATTGAACGCGTGCCAATCCTTTGAGCAGTTCAGAGCGTAGTGGCTGGCTGGCAGCCAATTGTGCCGAAACTGACATTGGTTGAAGAGCAAATGAGGCGGAAACTACTGACTGATCCCGATTGATGTTTGCTAGTTCAGCAGGCGGAAATACATCATTGGCGTGGGCGAGTTCGTGAAACAACAAGGAAGCCATTGGCAGCACGGTGTCGTTGAGGGTTCTGGTTTGGCTACCTTCTAGAGGAAAGTAATCCCAGGCATAATCGCCGTCCTTAATGTAGCGCCAGAGGGGAACAAACTGCAGCTCATTGGCGAAGTCACTTCGGTAGTCTTCAGCACGATCGATGGTGATTTTCTCTGCGTTAGTTTGCCACAGGTATCTGGGGTCTAAATAGATCGCGCCGGTTAAACTGTGGTAGTAGGAAGGGCGAATGTCGAAAGCAATAACCACGGTTGTGATTCCCCTGAAAAGCTGCAGGGTATCCGGCGGCAAGACCTCGAGTAGTTCACCAAAGCGCTCTCCCATCCAGGGGTGTGAAACCACGGTTCGAGACAGAATATCGTTCACATCTGGCGCCATTGTGTCCATGCCCAGAAGAGGCAGGCTAAGTAAACTACAGGAGTTGCTGTTAGTTTCAACCAATGCACAATCTGCCAGCACATTCGAGTAGGTAGCCGCGGGGGTGACCGGTGTTAAATATTGCGTCGTGACCGGCGGGTCTGCGGGAGAGTTTGCTGTACTGCTCGCTGAAGAGCCTCCACCGCCACCACCTCCACAGGCAGAACCCAGGAGGGAGAGGGCAACTACCAGGCCGGTGAGCCGCGATTGTTTTGCCATGCTGCGTGTCATTGAAATACAAGTGTCTCGAATAAGTGCTTTGTGAACTTTAGAGAATCGATTGTATGACAGGGATGGAATTGTGAGCAAGCCAGCGCTGTGTCACTTCGTTATTCTGTGGTACTGTGCTGCCACTTTTGAAGGCCTCTCTTTTAGTGACCTTTATTTTTGATTTTACCCATCAGGTGACCTCACATGCAGCTACCCCTCGATATCAACAGTGTTAAAGGTTTTTTGGCAGAGGACGAAGGTGAGGCCTTGTATCAATATGCACTTCAAGCCTCGACCTTGGGGCCGTGTCTGGAGGTGGGGAGTTATTGTGGTAAGTCTTCTGTCTATATAGGCGCCGCCTGTCAGCAGAACGACAGTGTTCTCTATGCGTTGGATCATCACCGCGGTTCTGAAGAGCACCAGCTCGGCGAGGAGTATCACGACCCGGAGCTGTATGACGGCGGTGTGGGATTGATGGACAGCTTTAAGGCCTTTCGCGACACGGTTAGTCGAGCCAAACTTGATGACACAGTGGTGCCTGTTGTATCCAGCTCGGCGGTGGCCTCAAAACATTGGGTGACGCCATTAGGCATGGTGTTCATTGATGGGGGGCATAGCGAAGAGGCCGCCCACACCGATTACCGCAGCTGGGCTGGACATGTGGTGTCGGGTGGAATTTTGGCGATTCACGACATCTTCCCAAATCCTGCGGAGGGCGGTCAGGCCCCTTACAATATCTGGAAACTGGCTAAAGCGTCGGGTTTGTTTGAAGAGTTGGCCACGGTGAATACCTTAGGCCTCTTCCGTCGCAGGTAATCAGGCTTTAATTTGAGCGCCTTTGCCAATACCTTCATAGGCGCGTACATCAATATCGCTGTTAGGGTGTTCGGCTTTGAGTGTCTGTGCGATGTGCATTGCCAGCAGCTCAACGGTCGTATCGCTGTCGATCAAATAGCAGTTACCCCTTGGCATGTTTAAATCAAAATCGCCTTGCTCGGCACGGTAGGCGAAGCCCAGGTGACGGTCGTCGCTGCCCACGACATCTGCTTCACTGCCAATGTAGATGTCGCGCCACCGCTCTGCCCAATCCGCCTCCATCGCTTCCGAACGCTGCCCATTCTCCCAAATCTCAATTCGGGAGCGGTGCCCGTGGGCGATGCGCTGGCAATTGCCCGCATGTTTTTTGAGCCCATGGCTGTACTGGTAGGCACTGCCTTCAATAGTCTCGAGGCCGAAGCTGAGGTTCAGCCGTTGCAGAGAAGAGGGAAACTGCGGCATGAGCTGGCTAATGCACCACTGAGCGGTTGATTCCGGCGTGATAAGGTCGGTATCCACCAGTGCAATTGCCTGGCGTGGCGCGCGGCACGTTAGTGTTTCAGCGCGTTCTCCGGGCAGCCCATAGGACCAGCTCAGGCTGATATAGTCAGCATCTTCACTAATCACTAGATTAGGAGAGCGAACGGGAACCGCCAGGCGGTGATCCAGCTCATCATCTAGCCAGTGTCTCAGCGTCTTTTTGACCACACCAAAATCACACACCATGCCTTGCTCATCAAGCGCACCATCGAGTTCTACGTTGGCAAGCCAGGTCTCCCCGAGCAGCCCGCGCTGGGGGTCGAGGAAGCTGAAATCAACGTTAGTGAGATTGTCGACAAATAAATGCATGGTCTAAAGTGCCTGTTGGGTAAATTTTGCGCTGCGTATCTTATACTAGTTGGCGCCCAAACGCTTGCAAAGCCTTGAAAAACAATAGATAATCCGCCGCTCTTTGCAATGGTGGCCCTTTTCGGTCCTCTCGCAATGATCTTCTGTAAACTCCGCCAGGCCCGGAAGGGAGCAACGGTAGCAGAAAGTATCATGTGCCGGGATGTGGCTGACTTGGGCTGCCACCTTAAATTCCAAGTTATCCTTATTTCAATGCCTTAGCGCACTTGCCTCGATGAATCCTTAAGAAAGGGTACACATGGGGGTACACCGTCATGTATTTGATGCGTAAGCCGTCGGGTATTTATTACCTGCGTAAAGTTTATCTATGTCCTATCACTAAGCGTCTTCAGCTCCAAACTAGTGAGTGAGGGCCACTCGCGCCTGTTTTTATTTTATCTCAGTACTCAACATTTATTCATGAGGCTTTTACCCCATTAAGCGCTATTGTAGCGCTTATGTTGGTGCTGCATGCCTGCTCAAAAAAGGATCACTCATGAGAGAAAGACGAGACTACGACGATATCCCCGGGACCTATGTGTTTGACGGCGAGCATTCACTCAAGGGCTATCATTTGAACATGTTTTGCATGTCTTTGAACAAGGCTGGCAACAGAGAGGCCTTCCGCGCTGATGAGGCAGTCTATCTACAGGCTTTTCCAATGAGTGAAGCACAGCGTCAGGCGGTGTTGAACAGAGATTGGTTGGGTATGTTGCGGCTGGGAGGCAACATTTACTACACCTTTAAAGTCGCAATTTTCAGTGGCCTGAATATGCAGCAAGCGGGTGCGGCCATGTCTGGCAATGGCATGAGTTTCGAAGAGTTTCAACAGATGATGTTGGATGGCGGTCGCCCGATTCAAGGCAATCGCAGTAAAGCAGACGAGAACAAGTAAGGGGTTACGGAAATAATGGCGAAACTTATTGCAGGAGTGGGCACGGCCCATGTGCCAGCCATCGGGGCGGCAGTCGATCACGGCAAGCAAAATGAAGCCTACTGGCAGCCCTTTTTTAAAGGGATCGAGCCCGCTCGCGAGTGGGCGAAGAAAGCCAAGCCTGATGTATGCATCATTATCTATAATGATCACGCGTCCGCATTTTCGCTTGAAACTATAGCGACTTTTGCGATTGGGGTAGCGCCTGAGTTCGAGCCTGCTGATGAAGGCTATGGCCCGAGACAGGTACCAAAGGTTAAAGGGAATTCTGAGTTTGCCTGGCACATTGCCGAGTCTCTGATTCTCGATGAATTTGATATGACTATCTGCAATGAAATGTCGGTTGATCATGGCCTGACTGTGCCGCTGTCGATAATGTACGACCAGCCTGAAACATGGCCCTGTGAAGTGATTCCCCTCTGTGTCAATGTGATTCAATATCCGCAGCCTACGGCCAAGCGTTGTCATGATTTGGGCAAGGCCTTGCGTCGCGCGATTGATTCTTTTGACCGTGATATCTCTGTGGCCGTTTTGGGCACGGGAGGTATGTCTCATCAGCTTCAAGGTGAGCGAGCAGGTTTGATAAACAAAGAGTTTGATACGGATTTTCTAGATAAGCTAGTCAGCTCCCCGGAAGAACTGACCAAAATTTCTCATACCGAATATCTTCGTGAGTCAGGTTCCGAAGGTATTGAATTGATAATGTGGTTGATTATGCGAGGCGCTATGAACGAGGCGGTCGATGAAAAATACCGTTTCTATCATGTTCCTGTTTCTAATACAGCCTATGGTTTAACCATTCTGGAAGATCAGGAATAGAGCTTTTGCAATAGATTTTGCGTTGCTTAAACACGATGTCAAGCAGCGCGAGCCTCTCTCCATCTGCACAAAAAATCACTTTTGAATCGATGCTTCTCCAGTCAAGTCATTCGCGACCTGGCGCAGGCTTGCCAAAAACAATTGGGCCGCGGGTGATGGCTGGGTTTGCGCCCGCATCGTAACGCCGATGGGGCGGTAAGTATTTTTCAGAGTGATTGGTAAGGCGTTTAATAAACCGTATTTCTTATCGTAGTAAATTTGATGTTCAGACAGTAGGGCAACCCTATCGCTTTCAAGCAGCAAGCCTCGAACGGTTGATAGTGAGCTCGTTTCTACAGTGTGTGCCGGGGTGTTGAGATTGTGTGCCTTCATTACTTCGTCAAAGAGCAGGCGTGTCGGCGCGTTGCGAGTGGGCAATACCCAGCCGAAGTCCTGAAGGTCTGCCAGAGTTAGGTTTTTTCGCCCCTCCAAAGGATGGCCCTTGCGCACTATCACTGACAGCTGATCTTCAAAAAGCTTTTCTGTAATCAGATTTTTACCATTCTCGAGCGGTCGAATGGCGCCTACAATAAAGTCTAGGTCACCACTGCGCAGAGAGGCTTCTAACAACGCGTAGGGACCTTCGGTGGTTGCGATATCGAGTTGTGGGTGTTGATCCAGTAAATGGTTAACGGCTCGAGGCGTTAAAATGGTGCGGGTATAAGGCAGTGAGCCCACAGATACACTACCTCGCGTCACGCCATTGAGACTGGCGAGATCCTCGATTGCGTGGCGAATTTCTGAAAATGCGAGCTTAGCTTGGCGCACCAGGACGACACAAAAAGCCGTGCAGGCGACACCGTTAGGTTTTCGTTCAAAAAGCGGCAACTCTAAGAGTTCTTCAAATTGGCGCACGGAGTTGTAGACTGCTGCCCGTGTGATGTTCAGTTGCTTGGCAGTCGCCGCGAAATCTTTAGTGTCGTGCAGGGTGATGAACGAGGCCAAGCGTTTGTAGCTGATGTCCATCGAAAAAATTGGGATATTTTGATAGGCCTTGCTGTCTTTTTTGTATTCCAGGTAGGCTTCGCCGGCTGCGATAAACTCAGCTTCTGCTTGCCGAACCCGATTCGCCAAGGCCTCTCCGTAAACTGTCGGCAACATGCCCGTGGACGAGCGATCAAATAGCTTGACCCCTAAATCGCTCTCAAGATCGCTAATAGCTTTGGTGATCGCTGTTTGTGAGCGGTTGAGCTTTTTGGCAGCACGAGTCAGGTTTTTAAATTCCGCGACATAGACCATGGCTTTGAGATGGCGCAGGCTAAGCTCAGGTATCGCGTTGTCGGCTGTATTCACGATAAGTGGGTATCCATTAAAGCATGGCTCTCTACGTTATAGGCAATCATTTAGAATATCAAATGAATGATTCTCGCTAAAGACGAATATTTAACTTATTGATAAATATAGTTATTTATTGGTTTATTGTCTTGGCTTATCTTTTTAGAATTGTCGGGGTATGGTTTGGAAAACTTTTCTCATGACTCGGGTGCTAGTGCTACGCTGAT
>ENA-OSET01000424-OSET01000424.1-sediment-metagenome-genome-assembly--contig:-NODE-424-length-47488-cov-6.324102_pt1 | contig 47488 bp, 46 predicted proteins | sample MGYA00237882_ERZ534229 | MGnify/ENA primary metagenome ERZ534229 (study PRJEB26408, sample SAMN06266212) | sediment metagenome | isolation source: Hudson Canyon methane seep mesocosm | place: USA:Hudson...
CCTATGTAAATAGTCTCGTTGAAAATTCTATTTTGGCGCATTGACGCCGTATTAGGGAGCGTCCATCTCATCACCCATCAGGTTGCTTTTTCTTATCGTTATTTTGACGGTAGTAATACCACTTATCCTGAACAAAGTGGTGGCCCCGAACTTGCCCAAAGCGAAGCGTTAGACAGCACTGATTACCGCAACCAACAAGCGGCTATTAATTGGCAGTGGCAAATCACTCCCCAATGGAAAAGTAGGGTCTCTAGCACTTGGTTTAATCGAGAAGATGAGTATCGATCGCCTGGCATAGTGCCTTATTCCTCTGTACCAGCGAATGGTGCAAATACTGACTTTACCCGAACCAGCAGCACTTGAGTGAACACTCTAGGTGACCAAGAAAGACTGTGGGCCAATATTGGTTTGGAGACAAAAAAAGAACAAGGTGTGAGCGACGGCTACTTGGATATCGGTTTTTTGCTACCCACCACTTTTGATTTGGATCGCCGCATAAACAGCGCTTTTGTTAATTTAAATGGCTTTGTTACTGAGGGTTTGTTACTGCAAGCTAGCGTACGTCATGATGCTGCTGTTGGTTTTAATGACGACCAAAGTGTGCAATTGGGCGTGCGTTATCAACTGAACGATAATCTGAGTTTTCTGCTTAATCGTGGTGAAGGGTTTAAGTTACCGAGCTTTTTTGCCTTGGGCCATACCTTAGTGGGTAACCCTGATCTAAAGCCTGAAACTTCAATCACAGTGGAATTTGGCGTTGAATGGCAGAGTCAACAAGTGACTGCATCAGCCAACTATTTTGATAATGAATATCGTGATTTAGTGGATTTTGATGCCGAGCTGTTTACCAATGTTAACCGTGCAAGTGTTGATATCAGTGGTGTCGATGGTTATGTGCAATGGCAGTCATTAGATAAAAAATGGCATGTTAATGGGCAATTTAATTACAGTGATATAAATGCGCAGAACCCGCTCAATGGCCGACCTAAAATCACCTTGGGTCCTTCGATTGGTTATAACCCGAATAGTGTGTTGAGTTATAACCTGCAAGGGATGTGGGTTGATGAACGTTATGTTACATCGCTGTATACAGGTGATGCACAACAACAAACGTTAGACAGCTATATGCGGTTTGATGCCAATGTGCAGTATCAATATGATGCTAATTGGCAGTTTTCTTTGCAGCTGACCAATATTACCGACAGCGATTATCAGGATGATATTGGTTTTGCAGCAAATGGACCGGCATTTTATCTAGGCGCAAGTTATAACCTTTAAAACCAATTTTTGATGCGCAATGGAAGAAGTGTTTGCTCCATTGCCTAGTCATTATCAATGAAAGAAAACAATAGTTAACCTGCACTTTTGATAAGTAATGTCTTTTATCTAGAGTGCAGGTTAATACCAATCCGTATAACTCTGGGTTTAGCCTAAGTTGCCCAAGCTCGATCGCCCTTCTTATACTCAAGCTCACCATTATATTTACCCGGAGTCGCTTCATAACGAAGGACCTTTGTTGCCCCTTCTTTTGAGGTGAAAAAACTAAACAGGGTCAGTTGCTTTATCAAGGTAAAATAATGGGGAAGTGGTTTATCATCATTACTATTTCTATCGTAGGGAGTGACCGATAAATAATAGATGTCTTGTTTATTATTGTAAGTTTTGGCATCAACATCCAATTGGGTGACAAACTCAGTTTGCTGTTGCGTGTTTAATAATAAATAGGGTGAGCCATAGTCTTTTTGAGATTGCTCATTCAGGGATTGTAATCCTTGGACCAAGACGTCACGTTCTTTTGAGGTATAACAATCATTCGCTAAAATGAGTGCCATTAATCCTACATTGGCATCTTTGGCTCCTGGTGTACTAGTACGAGGTAAAATGACTTCGGCAACTTCATTAAACAAGATGACATCGTCTGAGGAAAATATCGTCTTGCTTAAGGGGACTTGGCCTTTCATTTCGTAGCCAAAAGCATCGCCTCCCACCATGGCAACACCTGTTGTCGCCATGATCATTTTTAACAGATCGCGTCTATCCATCATAGATTCCTCTTCTTAAGTTCTTCAACCGCAAAACTCGCCGCTCTGGCTGTAATGGCCATATAGGTTAAAGAAGGGTTAACACACGAAGCAGATGTCATACAGGCACCATCGGTAACAAACACATTAGGCGCATCCCAGATTTGGTTATGTTTATTTAGAACAGAGGTTTTCGCGTCTCTGCCCATCCTGGCAGTCCCCATTTCGTGAATGCCTTTGCCTATTGGTGAATCCCCGTCCCAGCCTTGCACATTTTTAACGCCCGCTGCTTCTAACATGTCCATTGCATCTTGTTTCATGTCTTTACGCATGCGTAATTCGTTTGCTTGTAATTCAGCATCCATCGACAAAACAGGCAGTCCCCATTTATCTTTCACACTTTTATCCAGTGTCACTTTGTTCTTGTGATCAGGTAATATTTCACCAAAACCACCCATGCCAATGTTCCATGAGCCGGGTTCAGCCAAAGCATTTTTAAAGTCAGCGCCTATGCCTAACTCAGCGACATTTTGCTGCCAGTTTGAGCGAGATGCTGAGCCCTGATAACCAAAGCCGCGTACATAGTCGCGTTTGTCATTGCCCCAATTACGAAATCTTGGGATGTAGAATCCACAAGGACGTCTACCTGAATAATATTTGTCCTCATAACCTTCAATGCTGCCGTGTGCGCCAACTGCTAGGTGATGATCCATAACGTTATGACCAAGTTCCCCTGAGCTCGAACCTAATCCATTATCCCAAACATCAGTGGCAGAATTCATCATGATCCAAGACGAATTTAAAGTTGAAGCGTTTAAGAAAATAATTTTACTATTAAATACATAGGTTAGATTGGTTTCTGAATCCAGCACTTCAACACCGGTGGCTCTTTTGCTGTTTTTGTCATACAGCACTTGCGTCACTATTGAATAAGGCCTGACGGTCAAGTTACCGGTTTTCATGGCTGCCGGTAAAGTAGAAGATTGGGTGCTGAAGTAGCCACCAAATGGGCAACCAAGCCAACATTTATTTCTGTATTGGCAGCCAACTCTATTTTGTTCGGGCATTGCCTGAGTGATATTCGCGGTGCGGCTATGTATAAGATGGCGCATGCCTTTGTAGACTTTTTCTATGCGTTTCGCGACGTCTTTTTCAACCATATTTAATGGTACTGGCGGTAGAAATTGACCGTCTGGTAGCACGTCTAGACCTTCTTGGGTGCCAGCAATACCGGCAAATTTTTCTACATAGTCATACCAAGGCGCTAAATCTGCGTAGCGAATTGGCCAGTCGACTGCCACCCCATCTTTTAGGTTGGCAGTGAAATCTTCAGCATTCCAGCGGTAACTTTGACGCCCCCAAAGCAAAGAGCGTCCACCCATATGATAACCTCTGAACCAATCAAAACGTTTTACTTCGGTGTAAGGGTGATCCTTATCGTTTGCCCACATACCGTTAGTCATTTCATTTAGGGTATATTCTCGAGCCAACTTAGGGTTATCCGCTTTCATCTGTTGCGTAGGTAACCCTCTATGTGGGTAATCCCAAGCCTCGTGAAATGCATTGGTATAATCTTTGATGTGTTCGATATTGCGACCACGCTCAAGCATCAATACTTTTAGGCCTTTTTCGGCCAACTCTTTAGCTGCCCATCCGCCGCTTATTCCAGAGCCTACTACAATCGCGTCATAATCATTATTTGCCATAAATTTCCCTTAAATACATATTTTTAATTGCTGTAAGATGTTTTTATTAGACGTTTTACACATCACAAATTTGAATTGCTTGTCGCAATGATTCGATTTTCCCAGCGGCGTCTGGCGGGGTCGGAATAAACTCTTGTGCCAAATAGCCCTTGAAACCTGTGGCTAATATTGCCCGTGAAATAGCCGCATAATTTAGCTCTTGTGAATCATCAATTTCATTTCTGCCGGGTACACCAGCGGTGTGGTAATGACCAAAATATTGATGTTCATCTTGTATGGTGCGAATGATGTCGCCTTCGCTAATTTGCATATGATAAATGTCGTATAGCAATTTGAAGTTTGGTGAGTCTAAACGCTTACATAAATCGATACCCCAGCTAGAGTTATCCGCAAAATAGTCAGGATGGTCAACCTTGCTATTAAACAACTCCATTTGGATTACCACTCCGCGTTTTTCAGCATAAGGTAATATTTTCTGCAAACCTCGCACGGCATTATCTAGACCAACAGAGGGCTCGATGCCGCGTTTATTGCCACTAAAACAAATTAGATTGACATAACCAGCATCAGCGACCAAATCAATGTGCTTAAGATAACGTTTGATAAGCTCATCGTGAAATTGACTATCACCCCAACCGTCGGTCAAATTTAGCTCGGCACCATTACACATGGACGAGTAAACACCGTGTTTTTTTAAGGTTGGCCAATCTGTTGGCCCAACTAAGTCAATGGCGGTAAAACCTAAATCTTTTACCACCTGACATAATTCATCAATGTTTAAGTCCCCGTAAGTCCAACGACTTACTGAGTGGTGAATATTACCTTTTAAACTAGGATTCGCTGAAGTAGCAGCTGCAGGGTTTTTGCTTTCGGCTGTAGCCGCAAAAGACAGCGTTGACTGGCCGAATAAGCTGGCACTTGTCAAACCTAATGCCACATTTTTAATTAACTGGCGTCGTGACGCAGAGGTGTTAACTTTTGCTTCGGCAGAATTGCTTAAGTTTGACATTCATCGATACTCCCTATGATTTAAAAATAATTAACAACTGAGTATAAATCTTAACAATTAAACGCCCTTAAAAAGACAAGGTAAATAAAAAAAATGGGAATTACATAGAACAAAACCAAAATTTGGGAAATACAGTAACGAACTTAAAAGAATTCATAATTTAATGACTTCAATATTAGGCGCTTTGCGGCTTTTAGCTTCAATACTTTTGGGCACTAAGAATAATAATACTCAAATCTGTTTTCATTATGATATTTACATAGACAGCCATGTTAATTTTTTGTTCAATGTGTTGATTCTTAATTAAAATAATTGATTCTGAATTGGTGGCCCAGACAGTTTTTGTCATATCTAGGCTTGTATGGTCAAACAATTCAAGAAGGTAAATATGAAATTAGTGACCCGTATCCTGAGTTTTTATTTACTCACAGCCTTTACTCAAAATGCGTTAGCGAATACGCAGTCGTTGATAGATCCGCAATTAAGTCTGTTTCAGAACGTTTACAATTATGGACAGGCTGAAGTCATTGATGATGTGATCAGCCTTAACTCTACAGGCAACTTCTTTTTATTAACTAAAAAAACTTACAAGAATTTCATTCTAAACGTTGAAGTGAAAATGCCGAGTGTCAAAGAATACAGTAACTCTGGGATAATATTTAGAGCTCAGCTTAAACCTACAAAAGAGGGGTACCAAGAGGCGGTAGGTTATCAAGCCGAAGTGGACCCATCTAACAGAAAATGGAGTGGCGGGCTGTACGATCAAGCAAGACGAGAATGGTTGCATCCTCCGCACCCTAGTCGTTCACATCCTGATCATCATTTTATTCGAAATGTGTCACCTATGTGGTCAGCTAAGCGCAGCAATGCCTACAAATCTGGTGAATGGAATCGATATCGTATCGAATGTCGAGGTAGCAATATCAAAATATACCTAAACGATATTTTAACCACACATATAATTGACACCAAAGACCAACAAGGTTTGATTGGCTTACAACATCACGGTAGTGAAGAATTAAGAAAGCTTGGTAAAACCAATAACATCGTACGTTTTCGCAACGTGACCGTTAAGGAATTGGATTGAATATGAAGTATTTTGTTTATCTTTTTGGAGCGCTCTTAACATATAGCAGTGCAGTGCCAGTTGACATGGTTAAGAAAAACAAAGGCGATAGGGAAGGTCACGACATGACACCGCCTATCCCAGCAGAAGCAATACCACCGGCTCCCATCTTATCTGTTGAACAAGCGCTTGCATCGACTCAAATTCAACCGGGGTTTGTGCTCGAAAATGTTGCCTCCAAACCTTTTGTGTTAAGCCCTATCGCGATGGCGTTTGATGGTGGTGGCCGTATGTGGGTGGCAGAAATGACCACTTTTATGCCCGACACTGAGGGTAATAATGAAGAATTACCAGAAGGCAATATCGCCATATTAGAAGACAGCAATGGTGATGGCCAAGTAGATAAACGCACAGTGTTTCTGGATGACGTAATTTTGCCAAGAACAATAGCCTTAGTAAAAGGCGGTATTTTGTATGCTGATCTTGAGCAGCTGTATTTTGCAGAAGTACTTGAGGGCGATAAATTAGGTGTTCGGGAAGTCGTAGACCCAATTTATGCCAAAGGTGGCAATGTTGAACACAAACCGAATGGCATGATGTACTCCTTAGACAATTGGTATTAAAACGCAAAAATCGATCGCCGTTACAAAACACTCAATCTAGATGCTGTTGTTCCCCAAGGCGCTGAAGAAATTTATCGTAATCAATATTGGAAAATGGTGTTAGCCGACACTGAATATAGGGGGCAGTGGGGTATCAGTGTTGATGACTACGGCCGTTTATTCCACAACGGTAATAGCTCACCTGCACAAGGTGAATATTTGCGCCCTAGCTCTCTGGTAACCAGCCCGAGTTTCAAAAAACCTAACGCCAATAATATAGGTACGACTCGTGTTTATCCGTCACGGATTAATCCCGGAGTAAACCGAGCCTATCTGCCCAATATATTGGTAGAAGAGGGGCCGAACAAGGGCAAACTAGCTAATTTCACCGCTGCATCGGGTAATCAGATATACAGAGGCGATCAGTTTCCTGCTGAGTTTTATGGTGTGTCTTTTACTCCAGAGCCAGCTGGAAATTTAGTGTCGGTTCGCAGAGTGATTGAACAGCAGGGGATGCTTGGAGGAACTGAACTGTATCCAGAGTCGGAAATATTAACTTCTACCGATGAGCGTTTTCGTCCGGTGAATCTAAACACAGCACCTGATGGTTCGTTATATATAGTCGATATGTATCACGGTATTATTCAGCACAAAGAGTTTTTAACCACCTACTTACGCGAACAATATGAATCTCGCGGCCTAGATAAAAACAATCGTTCTATGGGCCGTATTTATCGACTACGCTGGCAAGATAGGCCACTTGGTGTTGCCCCTCATTTAAACGACAAATCAGCTGCTCAGTTGGTTGCTTATCTCACGCATACTAATGGTTGGTGGCGTGATACTGCTAGGCGACTATTGGTGCAACTTGGCGACCAAACAGTTGTGCCCGCCATTCGTAAATTACTGAATGACCAAAAGACAGATCATCTTGGAAAAATAAGTGCTTTGTGGACCCTAGAGGGACTGGGTGGATTAAATCTAGCCAGTATTGAGGCGGGGTTAACTGACGCTCATCCTAAAGTGCAAATTTCAGCGATTGCACTGAGTATCAGACTAGCAAAAGTGGATCACCCCATTATTGCTAAACATTTGAATGAAATGGCTTCATCAGATTATGAAGTGGCCCTGCAAATCGCTTTAATTGCCGGTGAAATAAGCGGCGAGTTGCCATTGCAGGCTTTAAAAATGGTCATTAAAACCCACTTAACAGCACCGTTAATAAAAGAGGCCGCTATCAGCGGTCTGAATGAGCGTGAAGCTGAATTTAAAGGGTTAATGGCTGCCAGCCAGCAAATGGAATTTTTGGCCATGCTTGATTCTGTGGGAATAAAAGAGGTGATGAAAAGTAATGTGCTTCAGCTAAGCCAAAGCGGACAGGAAAGTTATCAGCGCGGTAAAGGTTTGTATGATGGCAAGGCTGCTTGTTTTGGTTGCCATGCTAAAAATGGTGAAGGTATCAGTAATATGGGACCACCCTTAGTCGACAGTGAGTGGGTAAAAACCACAACTGAACGCCTAGGGAAAGTGTTGTTACATGGATTAATGGGGCCCATCACAGTCAATCACAAAGACTACAAGGGCAGTATGATTATGCCTGGTTTTGTTGCTTCATTGAGTGACCAAGAATTGGCTGATATCAGCACCTACATACGTAATAACTGGGGCAATGAGTCTTCAGAAGTTAAAGCCGAGACTTTTAGGTCGTTACGAGAAAGCACAGCAGGTAGAAAGGCTCCTTATCAGCAACAAGATTTTGTGACTGGGAAGTAACAGTATTATTAATACTATGCCACAGGGATTTTAGCTAATGACAAGTCAGCAACAGAGTATTCGCTTGGGAGTAATTGGCTTAGGTAATATTGCCAAGCAGCATATTGCTAATGTTACCAGTCAGGCGGTTAGCCAATGTCAGATCACTGCCTTATGTAGCCGTCATCCAAGTGAGTTGACGGCACAGCTGAGTGTTACTCACTTTACAGATTATCGTCAGCTAATCGACTCAGGGTTAGTAGATGCGGTATTGATTGCTACCCCGACTTTTTCTCATTTTGATATTGCTGAATATGCGTTAGCTAACAACATTCATGTGATGTTAGAAAAGCCAATTGCATTGTCGTCTTATCAAGGTGAGCAACTGATTGCTAAAGCGAGCAAAAACACTAAGTTTGCTTTGATGTTGAATCAACGTACTGATCCGACTTTCCTGAAAATCAAACAAATAGTGGACAGTGGTGTGTTGGTCGATATACAACGCACGCACTGGACCATGACCAACTGGTTTCGCCCCGAAATATATTTTCAAGTCAGTGATTGGCGAGCCACTTGGAAAGGTGAAGGTGGTGGGTTGTTGGTGAATCAATGCATTCACAATTTGGATATTTTTCAGTGGATATGCGGTATGCCCAAACAGATTCAGGCTTTTTGTGAGTTTGGTAAATATCACGATATAGAGGTAGAAGACGAAGTCAGTGCAGTGCTGCGTTACAACAACAATGCCACAGGCGTGTTTGTTGCCTCAACGGGCGAAGCGCCGGGAGTAAATCGTTTAGATATTATTGGCGACAAGGGCAGTCTGCATTTTGATGGGGGTAAACTTAGCCAAACGCTTAATAGGCAAAGTACTGCGGATTTCAATCGCAGCACTGACAATATGTTTGGCATGCCAGATTCGGAGACAACAGATATTGTTATTGATGAAACTGTTAATCAACACGCGGTGATAATGAACAACTTTGTACGGGCTATTTTGTATGAAGAGGCGTTAATGGTTAATGGTTAATGCCGAAATGGGTCTGGCCTCTCTGGATTTGGCTAACGCAATGCTGTTATCCACTTGGCAAAATACTGTGATTACCTTCCCACTGGACCGTGTGCTTTATCAAGAGGTTCTCGACCAAAAAATCGCGACTTCTTGCTTACGCCAAAAATCCAATCGCACCGCCACTATTGATATGCAACAGTCATATCGTTAACCAAGGTTAGTTATGAATATTCAACAGCAACAAGAAGTGCAGCTATTACAAGCACTCAGTAAAAAAGCATGGTACGCCAGAATACCTAAATATACCGCGTTAAGTGGTCCCGGTTGGCTGCAAGGGGCGATGACCTTAGGCGGTGGTAGCGCCGTGACTTCGCTTACCATAGGTGCGGTTTTTGGTTACGAATTTTTATGGGTGCAACCTATTGCTATGTTGATTGGTTGTATCATGTTATTTGCCCTTTCTCATCAAACCTTGCACAGCCAAAAATCCCCCTTTGAATCGATGAAAAAACACGTTAATCCCGGTTTGGCATGGGCGTGGGCCATCGCTGCGTTTGCGTCTAGTATTATCTGGGGGTTTGCGCATTACCCGCTGAGTGCAGGCATGTTAGAAGAGATCATTGTTGTATCAACTGGTTTTTCAATCGATCAAGACAATCCATTAGGACGAGATTTATATTTGCTCTTACTGGCTGTCATTGTTTGGGCGGGTTGTGCGTTTACGGCATGGAAATACGGTGCACAAGTTGATGGGGGAAATGGAAAACACAACGCAGTTAGAATTTTTGAGACAGGCATAAAGATACTGAGTGGTTTAATTGTCATCGCGTTTGCTTGGGTGGTGATCAGTGCATCGCTTAATGGCAAGGTTAATTGGACAGCCGTGTTAGCGGGTTATATCCCAAGTTCATTGCCACAAACACCCCAAGGCGTGACCACCATGATGGCGGCGCTTGGCAGTGCCGTTGGTATCAATATGACGTTTATTTACGGTTATACCTTGCTGCATAAAAAGTGGACGCCTGCTCATGTGGAGTTGTCTCGTTATGACATAGGTTTAGGTTTGGTGATCCAATACATCTTAGTCACTAGCCTGATTAGTATTGCCGCCGCCGGTGCGTTTTTTGGTTCAGACATGGATATCCAAGGCAAGCTTAGTCCTACTCAAGCGGGAAAAATGTTTATGTCTGCCGGACTTGACGAAGTCACCAGTCGTTTAATTTTTGCCTGCGGAATTTTGGGCATGGCGGTGGGCTCTTTAGTCATGCATATGCTCTGCTGCGGCTCTGCGGCGGCAGCTATGTTTGGTTGGCAAGAAGGCAGTCTAAAATACAAACTGGCTCTGCTCGCACCGACACCTGCGGTGTTAGGCGTATTTGTTTGGTCTACCATGGGCGCTTACGTAGTGTTACCCACATCGGCCATTTGCGGATTTTTGTTACCTATCGCTTATATCGGTTGGGCGTTACTGCATAACAACAAAGAGTATTTAGGTGATGCAAGGCCTGAGGGTTTGAAAAGGTATGTATTCAATGCGGCAATGTTACTTTGTATTATCACTGTGCTGAGTAGTGTTGCGTATTCTACTTATGTGCAATTAAGGTAGGGGATATGGATAATCAATCTGTACAACAACAACCCAACATAAAAGACGGCGCTCACTACAGTCCAGAAGGCCGAGTCAAAAAGGTGGTTCAACAGGGAGACTTTTTCTTTTCTGTGGCATTTTTAGACCATGGGCACATATATGCGCAAACTAACGGTTTAGTACAAGCAGGTGCTAGCCTAAAATATGTTTACGACCCAGACCCTATAAAACGTGCCGAGTTTTGTGCCAAATATCCACAAGTCATAGGTGTTGATTCCTTTGAGGAAATATTAGCTGATACTCAAACTCAGCTGGTTGCCAGTGCTGCCACTCCTAATCTACGGGCAGATATTGGTATTAAAGTGCTGCAAGCGGGCAAAGATTATTTTACAGATAAATCCCCATTCACCACCCTCGAGCAGTTACAAAAAGTGAAACAAGTGGTGGCGCAAACACAGCAAAAGTATGCCGTGTATTATGCCGAACGATTGCATAACGAAGCGGCTTGGCATGCGGGAGAATTAATTAAGTCGGGTGCAATTGGCCGAGTCTTACAAGTGATCAATTTAGCACCCCATCGGTTAGCCAAAACAACACGACCAGATTGGTTTTTGATAAACAAGCCTATGGCGGGATCTTAACTGATATTGGCTCGCATCAGGTCGAGCCGTTTTTAACATACAGTGGGGCAACTGATGCCGATATCAATTTTGCGCGTGCCAGCAATTTAAATAATAGCGATAAACCTGATTTAGAAGATTTTGGTGAGTTGTCTATGACAGGCAATAACGGTACATCTTTTTATACTCGTGTAGATTGGTTTACCCCAAACGGTCAAGCCACATGGGGGGATGGGCGCACGTTTATCTTAGGCACTGAAGGCAATATTGAATGCCGTAAGTACAATGATGTAGCCCGTCAAGCTCCTGCTTCAAAACTGTTTTTAACCAATGCTGATAAAGAGCAAGAAATTGACTGTATTGATAAAAGTGGCTTTCCATTTTTTGGCCAGCTCATTTTAGATGTGATTAACCGAACAGAACACGCCATGACACAGGCCCATGTGTTTAAAGCCGCTGAACTAAGTCTGTTAGCACAAGACTTGGCAGATAATAGTTAGATGAGTTAACCAGTTTGGGTTGACCTAACATAATGATTGATATTATTACCCTGATTTTTGAGCGAGCAATGGCCAAGGTTAAAGTGTTATGCGTGAATAATGGGGTCGTAGTCAATTTAAATGGATAAAAAGTTTTCTGGAGCTTGAATTACACGCCCAAACGAAATCATATTCGGACTTAAAGTCTTTTAAATTCAATCGATTGAGATTTCATGATAATCAATAAAAACATAAAAATAATTTAGAATCAGATAGTTAGTGGGATGGTGCCGACTATCGGAGTCGAACTGCTATGAGGCTTAGCTACTGATTACAAAGCTGTTTGAAGACAAGACTAAAGAAAAGTGGTGCCGACTACCGGAGTCGAACTGCTATGAGACTTAGCTACTGATTACAAAGCTGTTTGAAGACAAGACTAAAGAAAAGTGGTGCTTACTATCGGAGTCGAACTGCTATGAGGCTTAGCTACTGATTACAAAGCTGTTTGAAGACAAGACTAAAGAAAAGTAGTGCCGACTTTCGGAGTCGAACTGCTATGAGGCTTAGCTACTGATTACAAAGCTGTTTGAAGACAAGACTAAAGAAAAGTGGTGCTGACTTTCGGAGTCGAACTGCTATGAGGCTTAGCGACTGATTACAAAACTGTTTGAAGACAAGACTAAAGAAAAGTGGTGCCGACTACCGGAGTCGAACTGGTGACCTACTGATTACAAGTCAGTTGCTCTACCAACTGAGCTAAGTCGGCACTGTTTTTTCTTTAACGTGACGCTACTTTAGGAGTGTTGGTAAACTACTTTGCAGCAGCTAATCCCTAAAGCGAGCGCTATTGTATTCACAATTTATATGATGTCAATCAAATACCATAAAATTATATTCAGACGCTTAAAGTTTCACCAATCTGGCTGCTTCATCTTTAAGCGTCGGGAAGTATTCTATAGGCACGTATTCAGCCAAAGCCAACATTGTTTTGCCTAGTTCAGCATAATTATCGGCACATAAATTAAAATGTCCCATTTTGCGTTTTTTCCGCGGTGTTTTGCCATACCAATGTAAATGGCAACCTGGAATGCCAAGCATATCGCGGGCAAAATCTTTGCAGCCAATGATATTGATCATTGCGGTGGGTGAGGTCACTTTAGTTGAACCTAAAGGTAATCCCCTCACAGCTCTAAGATGATTCTCAAACTGACAGGTGTCTGCGCCTTGCATGGTCCAATGCCCTGAGTTATGCACTCGTGGAGCAATTTCATTGACTAACAATTGTTCACCAATTTGGAAAAATTCTACTGCCAATACACCTACGTAATCTAAGGATTCTGCTAATTTATTGAAGATGTTTTGTGCTTGTTGATTGAGTGTTTCATCAACTTGCGGGGCAGGTGCAATAGAGACATGTAATTGGCCCTGATAATGCAAGTTTTCAGCAAGTGGATAATAAGCTATATCACCTTTGCTACTGCGCACTGCAACCAATGAAAGCTCTCGATCAAAGTTGAGCATTTTCTCAACAATCAAAGGTACCTTGTGCAAATCCAGCTTTGATAACTGTTGTTTAAGTTCAGGTAAGTCGTTTTTGTTCTGTAAACGCCATTGGCCGTATCCATCATAGCCATCTCTACTTGCTTTGATGATTAATCTTTCACCAAGCTTTTCGACTGCGGCATCTAATTGTTCAACATCGGTGACGATTTCAAATGGGCAGTTGGCAATCGCAAGTTTTTCGAGTAATTTTTTCTCACGCACTCTATCAGCGCCAGTTAAAATTGCCTCTACACTTGGTTTGAGCTTGCCACTAGCATGGACTAGCTCAAGTAAGTCCTCAGGAATATGTTCAAATTCAACTGTGATGGCGTTCACTTCCTCAATCATTCTATCAAGGGAGTTGTTGATTATCTGTTTACTCACAGGATCGACTATTTTGTTGTTAGCAACATCTACTGCTTGAACACTTACGCCAATCGGGTAAGCAGCTAAAGCCATCATTCTAGCCAACTGGCCTGATCCCAGAACTAATATGCTCATTTACACAATCCCAAGTCGATTTTTATCATAAAGAGGGAAGCACTAATTCGTCTTGTGCTAACACAGTAGCTGTTTGCTCAGCACGAAAGTCTTTAATTGCTTGTTGTACGTCTGGATTTTGCAGACCCACTACCTGTGCTGCCAACAATCCAGCATTAGCTGCACCTGCTTCACCGATCGCTAAAGTGCCTACTGCTACACCTTTGGGCATTTGTACAATAGAGAGCAGAGAATCAATACCGTTTAATTGACTAGAGCGAACAGGTACACCAAACACAGGTAAATGTGTATGCGCTGCTATCATGCCCGGTAAATGCGCTGCGCCACCTGCACCACCAATAATTACTTGGAAGCCTTGTTCAGCAGCTTGCTCAGCAAAGTCTGTGAGTAAATTAGGTGTACGATGCGCTGATACAACTTTAGCTACATAGCTTACGCCAAGTTTGTCTAACATGAGCGCCGCGTTTTGCATGGTAGGCCAATCAGATTTTGAGCCCATTACTATTGCCACGTTTGGCATAATTTTCTCTCTTAAATCACATTTTAGGGTGTGGGGGAACCAGTCCCCCTAAAATTTTGGACGCGTATTGTAGCTTATCGCAATCAGCATAGAAACCACCCTAATTAATGGAAATTAAAGAGTCAAAATTAATGCTGATTCATGTAATCCAAGGTTAAGTCTGTGAGCAGTTTAACTCCTGTTTTCATACCCGAGTCGTCAACATAAAACTCTGGAGTGTGGTGGACTGGAGCTTGGTCTTCTGGTACATCTAATGGTTTACCACCCACCCACATATATAGTCCGGGGACTTTTTCCTGAAAAAATGAAAAGTCTTCGGCACCCGTTACTGGTTTGCTATAAATGACATTTTCTCGGCCAGCGCTTTTAATCAGTGTAGGCACCATTTTTTCGGTGAGTGCAGGATCGTTGTAGGTAATGGGATAGTAATAATCTAACGGCAAAGTCACTTCAACTTCGGCACGCATACTGTCAGCAATGCCTTTCACTTTTCTGGGCAGCGCTTCATACATATGTTCTCGTGCGGCTTTATTTAAGGTACGAATAGTGCCAACCAACTCAACTTCACTGGGAATAATATTCGAACGGTTACCGCCATGAATAGAACCAATTGTGACCACGGCTGCTTCGTCAATGAGTTTAATTTCTCGGCTGACAATGGTTTGTAAACTCATAATAATTTGTGCTGCGGTGGTAATCGGATCCACACTTAACCAAGGGTAAGCGCCGTGGGCTTGTTTGCCTTTTATAACGATTTTAAAAGGGTCAACTGCTGCCATAGAGCCGCCTTCTTTGTAGCGTATTTTACCCACATCTGTATCAGCACTGATATGCAAACCAAAAATCACGTCTACATCTGGATTTTTGAGTACACCTTCTTCAACCATCATCTGGGCCCCTCCTTTCTCTCCTCTAGGGGCACCTTCTTCTGCGGGTTGAAAAATAAACTTCACTTTGCCTCTTAGCTCACTTTTCATATTGACTAAAATTTCTGCTGCGCCCATTAGCATAGCAACATGCGTATCATGTCCACAGGCATGCATTACGGGTACATCGTTACCTTCAAGTTCGCCGCGTTTAGTTGACTTCCAAGGTAAATCATTTTGTTCAAGCACTGGCAGCCCGTCTATATCAGCGCGTAGTGCTACTACTGGTCCTGGTTTACCACTATCAAGAACTGCTACTACTCCTGTTATGGCAACCCCTGTTTGCACTTCTAATCCAAGGCTTTTAAGGTGTTTGGTGATGTACTTTGCGGTTTCAAACTCGCGGTTGGATAGTTCGGGGTTTTGATGTAGATGATGACGCCACTTAATAACCTGAGGTTCGATATCGTTAACCATTTGTTCGACGTTTGATGCGGCGAATATACTGGGCGTGAAAGTTAAGAGTAATAATGCGGCGGGTATAAACTGTTTCATTGATCATCGACTGTAAGTGAACGAATAACTAATATGTTAAAAGCATCTGGACTTGTCAAATATTAAGCTTAAGTTGTTAGAAGGGCGCATAAAAAAATCCGCTAGCAGTTTCCTGTAAGCGGATTTAGATCGATCTACAGATTGGTTAGCTCTTTTGTCTGCGCATAGCAGTAAAGAACTCATTGTTTGTTTTAGTCATAGACAACTTACCGATAAGAAACTCCATCGCGTCTATCTCAGACATTTCATGCACTATCTTGCGCAATATCCACATTTTTTGTAATTCGTCAGGTGTGGTTAATAACTCTTCACGACGTGTACCAGAACGATTGTAATCAATCGCGGGGAATACACGTTTTTCAGCAATTTTACGGTTCAGGTGTAATTCCATATTACCTGTGCCTTTAAATTCTTCGTAAATAACTTCATCCATTTTAGAGCCAGTATCTATCAAAGCTGTGGCAATAATAGTTAAGCTACCGCCTTCTTCGATGTTACGTGCGGCACCAAAGAAACGCTTAGGTTTGTGTAATGCATTGGCATCTACACCACCGGTTAATACTTTTCCTGATGAAGGTATCACTGTGTTGTAAGCTCGTGCTAAACGGGTAATAGAGTCGAGTAAGATAACCACGTCTTTTTTGTGCTCGACTAAACGTTTGGCTTTTTCAATCACCATTTCAGCTACTTGAACGTGGCGGCTGGCTGGCTCATCAAAAGTAGACGCTACTACTTCACCGCGCACCAAGCGCTGCATTTCGGTCACTTCTTCTGGTCGCTCATCAATCAACAATACCATTAATAAACATTCTGGATGATTAGCCGCAATAGATTGGGCGATATTTTGTAACAGTAATGTTTTACCTGCTTTAGGTGGAGCAACGATTAAACCACGTTGACCACGACCAATTGGTGCCGCCAAATCTAAAACCCGTGCAGTAATATCTTCACTACTGCCGTTACCACGTTCCATAATTAAACGTTCGTTAGCATGTAGGGGGGTTAAGTTTTCAAATAATATTTTATTACGAGCATTTTCAGGACGGTCGTAATTGACCTCGCTTATTTTTAATAATGCGAAGTAACGTTCTGTATCTTTAGGTGGGCGTATTTTCCCAGCAATCGTATCGCCAGTGCGCAGGTTGAAGCGTCTGATCTGACTAGGCGAAACATAAATGTCGTCTGGCCCTGCTAAGTATGAAGAGTCGTTGGAACGCAAGAATCCAAAACCATCTTGAAGAATTTCCAGTACGCCATTACCAAAAATGTCTTCACCGCTTTTAGCGTGAGATTTAAGGATAGAAAAAATAATGTCTTGTTTACGAGCGCGAGCCATGTTTTCTAGCTTCATTTCTTCGGCTAGTTTAACCAGTTCACTGATCGGTTTGTTCTTGAGTTCCGTTAGGTTCATAATTGGTGGGTCTTTATGCTAGAAGCTTGTTATTAAAGCCAGTTTGATTGAGTGATTCAAAAGTTTTTACTTATTTACATCTCTGATTTGAGCGAAGTATAGGGGTGTTCAGGTGTGAACAGACTAAAAGTTAGCACCAAAAAATCCCTGCGTCCAGTGAATTGTCTAGTTGTCAGCTGATTTAACGCAATAATACTTCCCTTGTTTATACTATCGGTCAATGACAGAAAACCTGTATAACAATTTATTTACAATAGGAATGGGCGCTGTAGCCAAGGATAGAGTTTAGACACCTACAAAAAAGCTCAGCACTTGCTGAGCTTATTTATTTCATTTTGTAATAACGAAAGACTAAATGTTTTCGTTCAAAAATTCCAAAAGTTGCGCTTTTGATAATGCGCCGACCTTAGTTGCAGCAACATTACCGTCTTTAAATAACAATAATGTAGGTATACCTCTAATACCATACTTAGGCGGTGTTTCGTTATTTTCATCGACATTCAGCTTACCAACTGTTACTTTGCCGTCAAATTCGTCAGCCACTTCATGCAGTATTGGTGCGATCATTTTACATGGACCACACCATTCTGCCCAAAAATCAACTAACACAGGACCAGCAGCATTGATAACATCGGCCTCGAAACTATCATCAGATAACTGGATAATTTTGTCGCTCATTTTTTTCTCCGTAATTTTTTCTCTCGCTGACATGCGTCAGCGCGGTTATGATTGTTATATAGAAACTGGTTTTTAATGCAAGCAATGATAAGCTATAAGCTATGCCAACTACACATTTAACCGACACAAAATTTTCAGACTTACCCATTCATCAACAGGTTGTAGATGCGCTATCTGCGGCCAAATTTAACCAATGTACACCTATTCAAGCGTTGAGTTTACCGTCCTTACTTGAAGGCAATGATATTGCTGGTCAAGCACAAACAGGAACGGGTAAAACAATTGCATTTTTAGTCGCCACTTTCCACTATTTGTTGAGTAACCCTCAAGACTCTAAACGCCAGCCTAGGGCTATCATCATGGCACCTACCCGTGAGCTAGCGGTGCAAATTTTTAACGATGCAGAGTTGCTAAGCGAACACACAGGTTTAACCCTTGGGTTGATTTATGGGGGCGAAGGTTATCAAAGTCAACGGGAAAAATTGCAAGGTGGTGTAGATATTATTATTGGCACTACTGGCCGTATCATTGATTATTACAAACAAAATATCTTTTCATTAGCTGGGATCCAAGTCGCGGTATTGGATGAAGCTGATCGTATGTTTGATTTAGGCTTTATTAAAGATATACGGTTTTTGTTTAATCGGATGCCAAAACCGGCCAACCGTTTAAGTATGTTGTTTTCTGCTACATTGTCTTATCGCGTCCAAGAGTTGGCTTACGACCACATGGACAATCCTACCCATGTGCAGATTGAACCAGAAAGAAAAACCGCGGAACGTGTAAAAGAAGAGTTATTTTATCCTTCAGATGAAGACAAACCCTACCTGCTACTGACTCTGATGGAAGAAGAATGGCCAGACAAAGCCATTGTATTTGCCAACACTAAACATGGTTGTGAAAGAGTCTCTGATTGGTTAGAAGCAGATAACCATAGAGTCGGTTTGTTAAGTGGTGATGTACCTCAGAATAAACGCCTTAAAATACTAGAAAATTTTACCTCTGGTGTGCTTGATGTATTGGTTGCTACAGATGTTGCCGCTCGTGGTTTACATATTCCTTCGGTAAGTCATGTGTTTAACTATGATTTACCTGACGACGCAGAAGATTACGTACACCGAATTGGTAGAACTGGTCGAGCGGGGGAAAGTGGTAGTTCTATTAGTTTTGCTTGCGAAAAATACGCATTAAACCTACCGGCGATTGAAGAATATGTACAACACTCAATCCCAGTGACAGAGTACAACCCAAATGATCTAATGCGTGAGGTACGTCCACCTAAACCTCGCTTTAAGAAGCGAATGCAAAGTGGTAAAAGTCACCAAAAACGTCCTTCAGGTCCACGCCCTAATCGGAAGTAGATGAATAATAATACCGAAATTGTCGCACCCTTTTCTCAACCTGAGCAGTTGTATGCAGCTGTAGATTTGGGCTCCAACAGCTTTCATATGGTCATTGTGCGAGTTGTGGCTGGCAGTGTGCATATTATTGGCAAGGTGAAACAAAAAGTGCGTCTAGCCGCTGGGCTAGATGAAAATATGGTACTCGATCAACTTAGCCTTGAAAGAGGTTGGAGTTGCCTTGAAACGTTCGCTGAACGTTTACAAGATATCCCACTTTCAAATATCAAAATTGTTGGTACTGCCACCTTACGCTTGGCCGCCAATGCCGATGTGTTTATCGAAAAAGCTGAACAAATTCTCAATCATAAGTTAGACGTCATTGATGGTGAGGAAGAAGCGAGGCAAATTTATTTGGGCGTAGCTTACACTTCTGCAAACCAAGGTAATTCTTTAGTCATCGACATTGGTGGCGCAAGCACAGAAGTGATTGTTGGCAATGATATGAATCCGATTCATTTAATCAGTATGAATATGGGCTGTGTCACATTTAAGGAACGCTTTTTCGCTGATGGCAATATATCAGAGCAGAGTTTTGAGCAGGCTATACGAGAGGCTAAGTCTTTATTAGAGCCTGTGAAAGAGGACTTCATCAGTTTTGATTGGCAACAATGTTTAGGTGCATCGGGTACGCCCCAAGCCATTACTGAAATTTTAGTGACCCAAGGTATTAGTGACTCTATCCGCATAGATTATCTTTATAACCTAAAACAACAATGTATTGATTGTGTGACCATAGATCTATTGCACATAGAGGGTTTAACAGAAGCTAGACGCGCTATTTTCCCCAGCGGTTTGGCTATATTAATTGCCTTGTTTGAACAGTTAAATATCCAAGAAATGCAAATTTCTGGTGGCGCGTTACGCGAAGGTCTTATCTATGGCATGTTAGACAACATGCAGCAAAATGATCGTAGGCTACAAACACTTGAGCAGTGTATCGAACATTTCCATATTGAATCTGAGCATGCCAGTCGTGTTAAAGGTGTAGCCCAAAGCCTGTTTAAACAAGTACAAGAGCAAATAGTGTTAGGTAAGGTGGATTGCGAAGCAATGTTAATGGCTTCCGCTATGCTGCATGAAATTGGCTTACATATTGAATATAAACTACATCACCAACATGGTGCTTATATTCTCAATCACTTGCCTATGGTCGGTTATACGCAACAGCAACGCGCCGGAATTAAAGCGCTCGTACAAAGTCATAGACAGGAAATAAAACTCGGATTGTTTGACCCCTTTCATCCAGAAGTACGCCAAGCGTTGTTGGTCCTTGTCAGAATTTTACGTTTGTCTTGTTTGCTTTCTATCCGCCGAAAAGACATTCTGTTGGCAGATTTCACATTAACCATTTCTGATGAAAAGTGGACACTTACTTTCCCTAAAGGCTGGTTAAAATCACATCCTTTGATTGATGCCGAGTTGGCCAACGAAAAGTGGCAGCAACATAAAGTGGGCTGGGTGTTGGAGTGTTTTTAACGCCTCAATTTGCGTAAAGTGACCCCACAGATACCTAGAAATTTTCTAATTTTGTTCTTTTTTAAAAGCCTTGGCTTTCCTTGTTGGAAACTTAAAGCTTTCCATATCGGAAAGTTTGTATTACATTACTTTCCTCATTGGAAAATAAGGACGTGAAATGAACGAGAGTAATGCCCAAGTGAATACTCAAGAAGCTAAGTTAGCATTATTGCTTATTGAGCAACAAAAAATGAAAGCTTCGAATGTGGCTCGTATGCCAATTTGGTTAAATGTTATCTTTTCAGTCTTGGTTACATGGTTAGTATATTTTGAGCTAATTAACCGTGAGTTGAGATTAAGTGACTTAAGCCTGCCGATTCTACTTTTGGGGCTGCTTGTAATTTTAGGGCTGTGGAGTAAGCACCTTGAACGAAAGGGACTAAAAGTTAAGTGGTTTCCTAATAAGAAAATCACCTATGTTGCTTTTATAATTGGCGTTTGTTTAGGTATGTTCGGAGATGAAATAGGAATGTATATATATGAAGAGCTATCCCCTTGGGGCTCATACATAGTTCCGCTAACGACAACCATATTACTGGTCTATTTTGGGCATCGATTCCCTTTATCTGAAGTAGTTACTGCAGATGTGTTAAATGAAAAGCGCTAATTTCGATGACCTTATACATGCACCCAATCGATTAATGATTTGTGCCATGTTGGAGCCGGTTTCTGAGATGGAATTTGCATTGCTCAAAGAGCAGTTAGCTGTAAGTGATTCTGTACTATCTAAACACTTGAAGGCACTCTCCGACGCTAATTACTTGAATCTAGTAAAAGTAACTCAGAATGGCAGACAACGCACTTGGTTGTCCTTATCTAAAGTTGGAAAAGATGCTTACAACGCACATGTTAGAGCGTTGAAAAGTATTGTGGGAAATTGAGCTTTCTTACTTTTTAAGCGGACGCTACCCTTTTGATAGCAGTTGCGCCGCATCTTTAGCAAAATAAGTCAAAATGCCGTCTGCTCCAGCTCGTTTAAACGCTATCAGTGATTCCAAAATCACTTCGTCTTCATTTAGCCAACCATTGGCAAATGCGGCTTTGTGCATGGCGTATTCGCCACTTACTTGGTAGGCAAAAGTGGGTACCTTAAACTCGTCTTTACAGCGTCTGACTATATCGAGGTAGGGCATGCCTGGTTTGACCATGACCATGTCTGCCCCTTCTTGTAAATCCAAGGCGATTTCGCGCATCGCTTCATCTGAATTAGCTGGGTCCATTTGGTAGTTCTTTTTATTACCCCCTTTAATGTTTCCTGCAGAACCGACTGCGTCTCTGAAAGGGCCATAATAACTCGACGCATATTTAGCTGAATAGGCCATGATGCAAGTATTGATAAAACCATTACTTTCTAATGCTTGGCGAAGGGCGCCTACGCGACCATCCATCATGTCAGAAGGTGCAACAATATCAGCCCCTGCTTCTGCGTGAGATAATGCTTGTTTGACTAACACCTCGATGGTTTCGTCGTTTAATACATAACCTTGTTCGTCAATCAGGCCATCTTGACCGTGAGAAGTGAAAGGGTCGAGAGCGACATCAGTGATAACCGCTATGTCAGGTATGGCTTGTTTAATGGCGCGCACTGCTTTTTGTGCTAAACCTTGTGGATTAAATGCTTCGCTAGCACAGAGTGATTTAGCTTGCATTGGAGTAACAGGAAAAAGCGCAATAGCTGGAATACCAAGCTCTACAAGTTCATGGGCTTCTTTGACTAACAGATCAATCGATAAGCGTTCAACACCCGGCATCGAAGGTACGGATTCTCTTTGATTTGTCCCCTCCAACACAAACATGGGGTAGATTAAATCGCTGGCGGTAAGTTGGTTTTCTGCGACTAATTTACGGGTGAAATCTTGTTTTCGTAATCTACGCATACGCGTATTGGGATATGTTTCGATCATGGTGAATCCTGATGTTGAATGACGTCTAAATGACTGCCTTGTACATTGTTTCGACCTGCATCTTTGGCCACATAAAGTTGTTTATCGGCCAAGGCGAGAATTGTGTCTTCAGCCTGGTTCAAGTCAGCTATTGCGCTACCTATACCAGCGCTAATAGTAATATTTATTGTTACGCCTTCTGTTTGTATGCTGGTTTTTTCGATTTCATCTCTAAGCTTTTCTACTAAAACTAAAGCGCCTTCTAGATCGGTGTTAGGTAGAATTAAGGCAAATTCTTCGCCACCGTAACGGCAAACGTCATCACTTGGCCTCTTTAGGGCTTTTTTAAGTGTATGAGCAACTGATTTAATACATTCGTCACCGGCTAAGTGGCCATATTGGTCATTCACTCTTTTGAAATGGTCAATATCCATCATCACTATCGATAATTGAGTTTGTTCTCGTCTACTTCTGCGCACTTCGGCTTGGTATTTTTTATCAAAATAACTGCGGTTACGAATGCCTGTCAATGCATCTAGAGTATTTTTTTCTTGTAGTTCCCGGTTTGTTTCGGATAACTCGCGAAGGGCAATTTCTAATTCTAAGGTGCGCTCTTGAACTTTGTATTCAAGCTCTTCGGTCGCGTTTTCTTGTAATGCCAACATGTCTTTTTGAGCATGTTGAGCTTGTCTTTCTTTGTTCAATAACTCTGCCTGCGTATTGTGCAATGCTTGGCGTTGTTGGTTGTGACTAATGGCCATAATGAGTGCCAGAAGCACGGTTTCAAGACCTGCTCCTAACATCAATAAATAGTATGAGGGTAAGCTAAAGTTAATCATGTCGAGTGCGTCTAGGCTTACGGCAAAACCACTGAGGAAAAGTACCGCTGAGGCTAAAGTATAGTATCCAGCGATAGCCAAACCTTTTATCCATAACCAAATTACTACGGCAAGTACAATAAGTTCACTGACACATAAAATCAGTAGAAAAGCTTTAAGAAAAACAGGAAGTGGAATAAATAAACTGATGATTAAACCCACTATAAAAGCATAAGCTATTGTTCTGAGTAGTTTGCTTAGCTTAGGTTTAAAGGCTATTACATTCAGTAATCCATCACAAAATATAATTGATAACCACACCGTCAAGTTGGCAAAAATACCCACTGCATGTTGTTGTAACCAAGGAAAATTAGGCCAAATATAGCGATAGCCTAAACCCTGTATGGCCGACAAGGTTAACCCTATGAAAATGACATAGCCGGTATACATTAAGAATATTGGGGATCGGATAGTGATGAAAAAGAATAGATTACTTAATCCCATGGCTAACATCAGCCCAAAGAAACCTCCCATGAGTAAACTATTTTTACTGGTATATTCTAGGTAATCTTCTTGTTGCCATATATTTAATGGTAAACGCATGGCACCTTGAGTATGAGCACTGATATATACGTCAACAGGTTGTCCGTTTGTTGGCACCGGAAAAACAAAATTTTCATGTTCAATAACACGTTGCGCGAAAACGAGTGAATCGCCTACTGTGTATTGTGCGAGTACTTTGTTGTCTTGGGTAAACCAAAGGTTAACACTGTCTAATAACGGGTAGTCAATTTCCAACAGCCTAGAGTTTGTTGGGGGGCCATTTTCTATTGTGAACCTAAACCAATGTACCTCATTAGATATTCCCAATGAAGTTAGGTCGCGGTCACGTTTTTGCCAATTATTGTTGGGAGCACTTAGAATATTAGCAATCGAATACTTTCTTTCTAAATCAATTAAGTGTTCGACATGCTGCACCTCAGTATGACTTGGCCGGTTTGGTTCGAAAAAATTAGTCGCGATCAAAATGGCCACTGCGCAGAAAATGCTGATGATGAATAACAGCCAGCTTTTATTTAATATATGATTAAATGAATTATTTGACATGGCCAGCACTATTGCTTGAAATATTAAACAATGCCTGTGTGTTTGCTTCGCTAGCCACTTGCAACGTTGTGATATCGGTAGCCATTATATTGGCCACTTCGCCAGCTATGTAAGGGAGATAGGCAGGTTCGTTATTGCCATTGTCCAATTTACGGTTGTTGGCTAAACCTTTGGGACGTAAATAGGGGGCATCGGTTTCTAGTAAAATTCGATTTAACGGCAATGATTTCACCGCATCGCGTAGGGATTGCCCACGCTTAAGATCACATACCCAACCGGTTATTCCAATATATAAATCTAAATCTAAGTAATGATTCATCTGTTCAATATTGCCAGTAAAACAATGTACTACACCGCCTTTCAAATCTTTACGGTACTTAGTCAATAATTCAATTTGTGTTTCAAATGCGTCGCGTTCATGTAAGAAAACAGGCAAACCCAATTCACAAGCCAATATCAACTGTTGTTCAAACGCAAAGCGTTGTTCATTTGGTGTAGAAAAATTTCGATTAAAATCTAAACCACATTCACCAATGGCAACAACGTTTTTAGACCTAGTAATTGCAGTTAATTCGGTTTTAGTCTGTGCAGTAAAATCTTTTGCATGGTGAGGGTGTACCCCTGCGGTACTAAACAAATGCGTAGGATGCAGGGCTGAAATTTCTCTGGCGTGTTGACTGCTAGACACTGAGGTGCCAGTGATAATCATTTGTGTAACATTTGCCTTGAGTGCTCGGGTGAATGCTGGGTCAAAATCTAGCCTTCGATCGGTAAAGTTGACTCCAATATCTACCCAATTCATGAGCTATTTTTGCCTTTTCACGCGAAGGCGTTTGTGAACTCCGTCTTTACCCAAAAAAAATGTACCTAACGAACCACGTTTAATTACCACCGTTTCTCCAACCGCAATTTTTAAACTCGTACTATCGAACTGTTTCCACACTTGCCCATTATCTAGCGTAATGATGTATTTTTTAAATGGATTTTTTCTAAACGAACGTACATTTGCAACAACACTATCTCCCGATTCTTCAAACCTAACATTACGTTTTAAACCAAAATCCTCAGTTGATGACTTAGCGCTAATCGATTGTTGTGGTGGTTGTACTGGTGTCGTCGTTACAGTTGATTTTTTTGGCGGCGCAACAGCTACTGGTATAGTAGTTTCCATTACTTGTTTTTGCGGCTCTACCGAGGCGACTGTTGTTTGTTCGGAAGCGACGCTCGTTTTAGCCGAAGGGGTGAGATTTTGACTGATAATATCAAAACAAACTAGGCGTTTTAGTGCATTTTGTTGCAAAGAACATTGTCTCATTTGCTCAGTCACATTGTGACTAAATACGTTGAAACTGACAGTCAATAAAAGTACACAAATGGTTAGTCTATTCATGAATCATCCTGCTCAATCGTTTCTTTTTTACTGGAATAAGTACTGCCTACTATTATACCAAGTTCATATAAAATCCACATAGGAATGGCCAGTAATGTCTGAGATATGATATCTGGTGGTGTAAGTAACATGCCCACCACAAACACCCCTACAATCACATATGGGCGTTTTGCGCGTAATTTTTCTGGAGTGGTAACGCCAGTCCAGCACATCAATACTACCGCTACCGGAATTTCAAAGGCCAAGCCAAATGCGAAAAATATCTTAAGTACAAAATTAAGATAACTACTGATATCGGTATTGATCACTACGTCTTCAGGTGCCACGCTCGAAAAGAACGCAAACGCCAAAGGGAAAACCACATAGTACGCAAAGGCCATGCCTAGATAAAATAACAGTGTGCTGGAAAAGAGTAGAGGAGCTACTAAGCGCTTTTCGTTTTTATATAGCCCTGGCGCGACAAAACCCCAAATTTGATAAAGTATTACGGGTATAGCAATAAAAAATGACAGTACCATTGTCAGTTTAAAAGGCGCGAAAAAAGGCGACGCTACGTCTGTAGCAATCATTTGTGCGCCTTCTGGTAAAGTGTCTAACAAGGGGGTCGCTAGCCAGTGGTATAAGTCTTGTGCAAAATAAACCAAACACAAAAACACCACAAAAACACTAATGACCGCATTTAGTACACGGCCTCTGAGCTCAATTAAATGAGCAATTAAGTTATTGGTTTCAGCCATCTTAGTTACTCTTTAGAATAGGGTTTTTGCACGGATTTGGCTGCATCGCGAAGCTCATCAACAGACTTCTGCAATTCTGGGGACAGATTTTCGAGGTTTGTTTCTTCGGCCTTTTTTAAGTTTTGATGTAATTCATGAACTTTGAACTGTTGCTCGACTTCCTGTCGAAAGCCATTGGCCATACCTTTAACGCTGCGCACAGTTTTCATGGCTGAACGAATAGCACCGGGTAACCGTTCAGGTCCCAACACCACTAAACCTACAACTGCAATAATTAGTAGTTCGAAAAAGCCGATATCAAACATTAACTATTCTCTTTGTGTTCGCTCTTGGTTTGCTGAACTGTATTTTCTGCATTTTCAGCTCCATCTGTTGATTTATCTTCAACTTTTTCTTTGGCCACAAAATCAGCGTCTTTGTTATCTTCTTTGTCTTTATCTTCATCGCTCATGGCTTTCTTAAAACCTTTCATCGCTGAGCCTAAATCACCGCCTAAACCGCGTAGTTTTTTGGTGCCAAAAAGCAACACAACTATAACCAAAATAATCACCAACTGCATTGGACTAATACCAAACATAAAATACTCCTAGAGACTGTTTTAATTTCATTATACGTAGCTTACTAAAAAGGTCACTGGAATTGATAGGCAAATCTAGGTTGTTTGAGCATTTAAAGTTAAACTTAAATTTGTAAACGCCATTCACTTGCTCATTAAGTTACCAAATTGGGTATTGAGGGAAAGTGTGAAAAAAGATTATTTATTACTTTTTATGTTACTAAGTACCTGTTATTCAGTGGCCGCACAAGAGTCTGCTGAGGACTATCCGTGGCTGGATACTATGCACCAGAGTATTGCTTCTTCAGTCAACTCGAGTGCTTTATGGTTTGATGACTTTTTTGCGTTAGAGGACTTTGATGATCGTGAAGAAGCCTATGGTGAAGCGCGTATTAGACTTGGCTGGGAGCCAAGAAGCCGAGACTTAAGTAAATTCGAAATGCGTTTTAAAGTTAGGGTTAAATTACCCAACCTGAAAAATCGCGCGGATTTGGTTTTATCTGATTATGACGATGACAGACCAGATAATGACATTCAAGCATCAGGCAATAATGAGTTTGTTGAAAAAAACCGATTTAGTTTGGCATTACGTTGGCGTAGCAGCCCAGAAAGTGGCTTGTCACATCGTATCGGGGTAGGCCGACGATTGCAGGTGTTTGCTAAAAGCCGTTATCGCAATTCACATATTTTGACTAATAAAACAACGTTACGTTGGGAAACCTCCGCTTATTTATATAGTAGCGATGGTTTAGGTGCCGACTTTGCTTGGCAATTTGATTACAACGTCACAGACCATTCAATTTTTAGATGGAATAATCGCTTCTATTATAGAGATAAAACTAAGGATTGGTTGTGGCAGCACAGCTGGCAAAAACTGACCCAGTTCGATGAGAAAAATGCGTTAATAGCAGGTGTGTATATTGAAGGACTGAGTCGGCCAAATTATCGTTTGGAAGAATATTTAGTCAGTTTAAGGTGGCGCAAAAATACCCTGCGTAAGTGGCTGTTTTATGAAGTTGAACCTTTTGTCTTATGGCGTCGTGATGAAAGTTTTTCAGCTTCTTACGGTATTGCATTAAGGGTTGAAGGTTATTTTGGTGATAGTTAACTTGAGTTCTAGATAAGCTATACCGTCCAGCTTCGCTACTAACACGTCTTATCCAGAGTTAAGTTAGATTTGATAGCTAAGAAATTTTAAAACGCCAAGCTACTATCCAACTGACCAATCCCAAGGCTAAACAGCCAACACTTGGCCACCAAAAAGGCTGATAAATTGGCAGTATAGCTGCAGAAATTATAAAAGTGGCGCCCACTAAAACCAACTGCGAACTGCGATGTTGTTGTCTTGATTGTTGTTGTTGCAATTCAAATTGCAGTTTTTGTTGCTCTGGTAGTTTTTTAACTTGTTTTAACGTGTCGTATATCAAGTCGGGCATTTCAGGCAGTTTTTCAGACCAATAAGGTAAGTTGGTCGAGATCTTTTGATACATGGCTTTCAGCCCAATTTGTTCTTTCATCCAATTCTCTAAAAATGGTTTGGCGGTTTGCCACAAATCAAGTTGTGGGTATAACTGACGACCTAAGCCTTCAATATAAAGCAGAGTTTTTTGTAGCAGTACCAGTTGTGGTTGTATCACCATATTAAAACGTCTGGCGGTATTAAACAGTTGCAGTAACACGTTACTGAATTCAATTTCAGCCAAGGGTTTTTGGAAAATGGGCTCACACACTTTGCGAATGGATGCTTCGAAATCATCGATATCAGTATCTGATGGCACCCACCCAGAATCTACATGTAGCTCTGCCACTTTTCGATAATTACGATTAAAAAAGGCGATGAAGTTTTCGGCTAAATAACGTTTGTCTTCGCTATTGAGTGTACCGACTATGCCGAAATCTATGGTGATATATTGGGGGTCGTTAGGGTTAACGGTAGACACAAATATATTGCCGGGATGCATATCTGCATGGAAGAAACTGTCTCGAAAAACTTGAGTAAAAAACACCTCAACACCGCGCTCTGCCAATCTCTTCATATTGGTATTGCGAGTAACTAATTGTTCAACATCAGATATAGGCGTGCCGTAAATACGCTCCATCACCATGACGTTTTTATGACTATAGTCGCTATAAATGGTGGGTACGTACAAAGCAGGTGAGTTTTCAAAATTACGTTTAAACTGTATGCCGTTAGCCGCTTCGTGGGTTAAATCCAATTCATCGATAATGGTGCGTTCGTATTCTTCAACCACCTCAACAGGGCGTAAACGTTTGCCATCGGGTAGCAACTTTTGCAATGCACTGGCAGCTGTGCGCATCAATTCAATATCAGATTGAATGGTTTGTTTAATGTTGGGGCGGATGACTTTAACAATCACATCTTGATTGTTGTCTTTTAACTTAGCTGCATGTACTTGGGCAATAGATGCAGAGGCCAGTGGTTTAGTTTCAAATTCACTAAACACCTCACTGAGGTCGGTTAAACCCAATGCATCACGAATGATCTGTTGGGCTAACTCAGGGTCAAAGGGTTTGACTTGATCTTGCAATATAGACAGTTCAGTCGCTACGTCTGGGGGTAATAAGTCTTTGCGGGTTGATAACATTTGGCCAAACTTTATAAATACCGGGCCTAAGGTTTGTAAGGCCAACCTGATACGGGTGCCTTGAGATTTATCAGGGTGTTTGTTGCGCAGCCAGAAAAACCCAATTCGCCCTAGTTTTGCGTACCACGGTAGCCACTTACTAGGAATAAGTTCGTCTAGTCCGTGTTCCAGCATCACTTTATTAATTTGGTAAAAGCGTAAAATTCTCACGTTAATTATTTAATCCAGTGTCAGCTTTTTTGGCTTGTTCCAATAAAGCTAGCCTGGCAGATAAACGTTCTGTGTCACTGCGTAGTTCACTTACATTTTTGCTAAACTCAAACATTTCGCTAGGTTTAACTGCAATCGAATCACTTTGAGTTAAACGTTCACCAAGCTCAATCGCGCCCTGTTCTATCTGCGTTTTAGCCGTATCGAATAACGTTCTCATACTGGCAAATGTTTGGTGGGCCACTACATCGCCGGTGTATCCAGAGAGCTGTTCTTCCCAATCAATATCCAAGTCTTTGAGTAAGGCGCTAAAAGTTTGCGCAACATAAATATCGCCGACCAGGTTAAGTTGCTTTTGTTGAATAAGCTGGGTGAGTTGGCTGCTATCTCTGAGCTTGGGTAAGGTCTCTAGATTTAATTCTATTAAACAATCTACTGTTTCAGTCGTCGGTTCTAAATCCTTGTCAGAAGGCATTACTGCACGTACATCAATTTGTTCAGAAAAACTGAATAATAAAGGCCAAGGCAATTCCTTAATCGTCACCTGCAACGATTTACCTGATAATTTTTTCAAGCGTTGTTGGCTGTCTTCATCGAGTTTAAGCAATTGGTTCATTGCCAGTTCAATACCTGAGGTCATTAATTGGGCAAAAGGCATACTAAAATTTAAAGCCTCTATGCAGCGCTACTATGCCGCCGGTTAAATTATGATAGGTAGTTTGTTCAAATCCTGCCGTTTCCATCATCGTTTTGAGTACTTCTTGTTCTGGGTGCATACGAATAGACTCGGCTAAATATTGGTAGCTGTCTGCGTCATTCGCCACAAGTTGGCCAATTTTAGGCAATAAATGGAATGAATACATATCGTAAGCTTTGTTTAACATATCGTTAGTGGGTTTAGAAAACTCCAAAACCAACAACCGACCAGCAGGTTTTAACACGCGGTACATTGACGCCAACGCTTTGTCTTTATCAGTGACGTTTCTCAGACCAAACGCAATGGTAATAATATCAAAACTATTATCAGGAAAGGGTAATGCCTCGGCATTCGCTTGCACATATTGCACATTGCCTACTATGCCTTTATCACGTAATTTATCGCGGCCCACCTTTAGCATGGCATCATTGATATCAGCCAAAACCACCTGACCCGATTCACCCACAATACGCGAAAACTTAGCGGTTAAATCACCGGTGCCACCGGCCAAATCTAATACTTTGTGTCCGGCTCGTACACCACTGCAATCTATGGTGTAACGCTTCCACAAACGATGTACACCGAAAGACATTAAGTCATTCATAATGTCGTACTTCGCAGCAACCGACTGAAACACATCTTTAACCATATTCACTTTTTGGCTGGTATCTACCTGTTTAAATCCAAAATGTGTAGTGGACTCTGATGTTTGTGTCGATGCAGAGGTATCATTTGTGTCAGGGGTGCTCATGAAAAATCCTTGATAGTCTTATGCCAATAGTTTACCGAATAAACGGCCAAGCCAACAGATAAGAATGATGGAATATGTTTCACTTATTTTTGATAGGGAGTTTGTCAGAAATTATTTGAATGAGCAGAGGTTATGGGTTGTCCTTTTTTTGTTTTATTTTTAACGACTCATTCAACTACAAGGAAGGTGTTGATTATGAAAATCTAAGGCTACTTCTTTTAGTTTTCTCTGTGTTTCCTCGTTCACATCAATTTCAGCAATATAGCCAAGAGTATTGGCAGGTTTTTCCGTCAATATTTGATAAAAAATGTAAGCCGTTAATAATGCGCCATTGAGGTTGGAATGATTACCGTCTGCTGCGTGCAAAGCTATTGCAGGGTATCTGAATATAAACGCATCCCAAACAAGGCCCACTGGTGCAACACATGCTGGCTCTCTAGTGGATATCGAAACATGCAGTTCATACACTCTTTGGCCCTCTTCGGTGTTTCCTCTGCGTGGCCATTCTGGAAACATTACGGGAGATGCAGGTAGCTTTCTAATTCGTCTTATCCACTCTTCTGCTGCATCGGTCGGATACGAAAAGTTACCCGTTGACGAATATTTTTGCGCCTGCAAAAAAACATGTGTCCATTTTCGTGCTTCTAAAGTGGCTTGAGTCGTACCATCCTTAAGCCGCTCAGCTAAGAAATTCGAACCGGGCGCCAGTGCCGCATTAACGGTTTTTCCTTGTCCTGTTGCTTCGATGAGAATAGCCACTAAATCAGGTAATCCGTTAACTGAACTATGGCTATTGCCAATAAATAACAATTCATAGTCAGCAAGCACTTGGGGCGTTGAGTCCAGTTCAGATGAGTTAACCCCGACGGCAGAACCATCAGAACCACAAGCACTTAGATTGAGTAGCAAAACAACACACAGTCTTATCAGCAATTTTGAAAATTTAATCATCATTTCGTTCCGAACCTTAAGGCTTACTATGCGTATCTGGGGTATTCATCAATTAAATTATTCGATTCACTTTAATCTTATACAGATTTATCCAGAAAACCCTCCAAGAGTCTTCTTAAATACGTCCTGAAAACCTCCTGACTGATGTTTGTTTACTCTAAGTACTGATAATCGCCTATTTTCACTACACTTCTATCGTTTGCAAAAGACAAAAAATGGCTCCGATTCTTATATGCTTAGATACCAATTGATTATTTTTAATACATGACGAACGTCTAGTTTTTCAGTATATTCATTTAAAACAGTCTGTTTTTTGAACCAAAGTGTTGAATACTTTTGTTATTCACATGCAGTTGGTCTTGTTGTGGGCAGACAAAGAATAAGAATAGTATTTTGATACAACAGATACAGGGAGTAGAGATGAACTGGGGTAAATTGTTTCTTACGTGTTTGGGGTTAACACTCTTTAGTTATCAAACCTATGCTCAGATGATCTCAAAACAAGGCTTGCTGCAGTATCAGTCTGACTTTGTTCAAGCCCAAAAAAAAATCGATTCTCGTCTCGCCGATACTGCCAATAATACGCCTGTATCAATCGAGCTGAGTTTGCAAAAAGCCCAGTTGTACATGGCCTTTCAACGTGCCGATTTACTACAGCCCTTATTAAGTGATATTCAACAGCAAATAATGACGCAAGATGATGTTGTTATTCAAAGCCAATGGCATTTTTTAAGTGGTGTTCAATTATATTTGGTAGGTAAATACGCTCAAGCAAGTGAAAGTTTTAAGTCCTCGTCGCTGTTACTCGAGGAGGTAAATAGCCAGCAGGAATATGCCTACCTAGAAAATTTCATATTGATGTATCAGGCCGTTAATCGAATATATTTGCAACAGTATGAAGTTGCACTTGATGAACTTACCGCTGTATTCAAGCGAGCAGAAAAGAACAATTGGCCGATTATTCAGGCACGTAGTTTAGTTTTTATCGGTGATGTTAGTTATGCCTTAAAAAACTACGAGCAGGCTTTGGAGTATTATCAAAACGCTTACAATATCTACCCTGAAGATGCGTTGATTTATCGTGCTGAAACACGCATGTATGAAGCTCAGATGGTTAATGTTGTGGGTGACAGAAGTGTAGCGTTTGAGCAGTTAGAGCTGGCAATACAGGTATTCAATAATAATTCTGATGATACCCGGCTAGCTAATGCTTATGTGTTGAAATCCTATTTTTACAGCAAAGTACCAGACGATGCCAAGGCACTGGAATGGATTGCAAAATCTGTCAAAAAACGTGAAGAATTAGGCAATCCGATTGAAATTGCTAATGCATATGTTCATTACAGTGCGCAATTGGCTGTCGATGATCAAATGCCACAAGCCTTGGAATACGCCAAAAAGGCAGCGGATTTGGCTGAACAACATGAGGATATTTCTGGACAGTGGGATTCTTACGGTAATTATGCCAAATTGTTAAATCAAGCCGGAGATTACCAGCAGGCCTTTCATTATATGCAGTTGAGTGAGAGGGCATTGTTGAAAAAAGCCCGTTTGGATATTACTTCTCAAACCGCCACATTAAACGCCCAGTTCAATTTGAGTCGCGAGCAATTAAAGAGTGAACTTTTAGACAAACAAGCGCATCTTTTTGAAGAGCGCAATACCTTGTTAAATCAACAGTTGTCGATGAAGCAAAGAGAGCAACAACAACAAAACTGGATGCTGATTATCTTGTCCTTGGCATTGGTGTTTTTCTTAGGTTTGTGTGCGGTAATCTATCGTCTATACATTAAAAATAAATTATTGGCCAGACGAGACACATTAACCTCATTACATAATCGCCGCAGTATTTTGACCCTTGGAGAGCAAGCATTAGTGTCCAGTGATCGATATCAACATGCACTGAGTGTGCTGATGTTGGATATCGACAACTTTAAGGCTGTTAACGATCATTTTGGTCATGAAGCGGGAGATCGAGTCATTCAATATGTGGCTGATATTTGTGTGGCCACCGTGCGAAAACCTGATTATGTGGGGCGTGTTGGTGGTGAAGAGTTTTTACTGGTTTTACCGCATACCGATGAAGACGCTGCATTGTTGTTAGCTGAGCGTTTATGTAAAGAGATAGTCCAGTCGGAAAAACAAAGTCTTGGGCAAGTAGAGCAAGTGACTGTCAGTATTGGTATTGCCACTAAAAACATCAAAAGCAAACGCCCCTTTAACCGTTCGCCAAATAAAGACCTTAGCCAACTCATTCGTGAATCGGATGTGGCCTTGTTTGCCGCTAAAGAGCTAGGGCGTGATCAAGTGCAGGTTTACCACTGTGATTTAAAACTAAAAGGCGATGCGGCTAATCTTGAATCAACCACTCCGGATATGCTACGCACAGTATCTTAGCCCGTCAGACCAAATGTTTGGTTGAGACTGTTGAGGGTGTATACAACTTTTATTTTAAAATGGCTAAGAGCGACGGGGATCCTTCCCCGATCGACTTAGATAAGATCAATTAGCTGGAACGATTTGTTCTGTTGTTTGAGGTGGCTTTTTCATTCCAGGGATCGCTGAAGCCGGTGACGATGCTAAAGAAAAAGAAACAACAAGAGTTAAGATCACAAATTTAATTTTTTTCATAATAAACGCTCCGAAATAATTCGATTATGATGAGGACTTAGTTCCGCATCAAATGGCATTATGCCATACGTTTATGACCTGAAAAGTTTAGTTGAAATGTTAACTACGCAGGAAGGTGTTTCTTAGATTGGTTGTAAAAATAGTGCATGTAAATGGTCGTTAGCGTAATTCCAGATAATAAATTAGCGACTAATGTGAAGTTATAATAGACCATTGTAATATCTTTTAAGCCTGCTAAGTGTCTTAGAAAGTATTCCAGCAGCATTATGGCAATTAAACTGTAACCAGCTAATAGTATACTTCTTAGTTGCCAATCTAATGCAATTTTGCCTGATTGATGCCCAAAGTATTGAGACATTAAAAAAACTCTTTTAAACAATAACTCCCTCGCAATGTTTGTAAGAGTCAAAAGTCCAATAGAATAGTAAATATGAGGTTTGTTGGCATAAGAAGTATTCCACCAAAAAAACTCAGCTCCTATGCTCAAAAGAATAATGACGAGGGTGACTTTTGTGGAAGCTTGTTTAAAGCGGTAAATGGAAATTGCCATACAGACTGCGTAAACTAAAACCATAAATGTTGTACTTTCTGGTAGCGTATACAGTAAATGTGTAATGCACCAAAGGCCAAGTAATATTAATAATGCGCCTAATGTATCTTTGTCTGACCAACAAAAAATACAACTTAACGAAAGAGCTGCAATGTAAATCAGATTAAAGTGTTCTGGATTATCACCAAACAAATAAAGTAAAACGGCAAACAATGGGGTTGTGAGGTAGAAAAGTGTTCGGTGAAAATAATATTGGGTATTAAAGGGCAGATTGCCAAACACTTTAAAGATAGTGGTTTAATCCTGTTTTTCGGATTCAGTGATGTCTTTGGCCATGTTGACTAGATGTTGATCTGAGAAACCAAAATACTTCATTACGTGCCCGAAGAATTTGTTGCGTGTTGCAGATGATGCGCGTTGTGCACAAATCATATGCCATTTAGATATCACCTCAGCACCAATTGCTTCAATGGTTTCGCGCTTGTCGTTTTCTATTGCAGAAACTGTTTCGCGGCTGATACCTATACGTGCAGCTAAATCGTGTTGAGTTAATTCAGCTTCTTTTCTAAGCTCGCGAAGTAAAAGACCACTAATTTTTGTTCTTCTGCTCATCAGTTGGTTACTTCGTTAGTCTTGAATAGTTAAATGCTAATTCATTGTTGGTGGTTTTGTCTACTAGTTTTGCCTTAAATATTTACCCCTAGTTATTGATAATTATCGCCCACGCTTTTGGAGATGATCATACTTAACTCTTGTAATGAACGACCGCTTTGCTGTTGCAGTTCATTAAAGCTTTGTTGAATGGCTGTAAGACTACGTTTTGACTGAGCTGAGCCAGAAATAATATTGCGCTGAGTGAAATACCCAACCACATCATTACTCAGTATAAAGGTGTCTTTGCCCATTACTCGCAAACCATAGGCGCCGGTATTACCGCCCAGTCTAGCGCCATTTTTTTTCAAATAGGCCCAAAGGCCGATTATGTCATCTGTAGGCCAGTCTGCTACAAATTTAGCAAAACTACCGTGTTCACGGGCCACGTTATCAATCATGATGGCGTTTTCACGGATGGTTTTTACTTTATTATAATTGCGAATAATACTCGGGTCGGTAGCTTTTTGTTCGAGCATTTCATCAGGGATGAGCAAGACTTTTTCGATATTAAAATCGAAAAAGACTCTTTCAAAATCAGGCCATTTATTATGTACTACGCGCCAGACAAAACCTGATTGAAAAACCTTTTTACTAAACTCGGCTAAAAATCTGTCATCGCCAATGGAACCAAGTACATCGTTCGACAAAGGTTTGTCTAACATGGTGGCCAAGGCTTGTGGGCCGCCTTTGCGCTCACAAGCTCTTTGATAAATTTTCTGAAACGTTTCTAAGTCGCTCATACTGACAAATTAAGCCGCAATGCCAGAATGACGAAGTAAGGCGTCAACTTCTGGTTCACGACCTCTAAAGGCGACAAACATTTCCATGGGTTCTTTGCTGCCACCCATTTCTAAGATGTTAGTCAAAAAATCATGACCGGTTTGTTGATTAAAAATGCCTTCTTCTTCAAAACGGCTAAATGCATCAGAAGACAGCACTTCTGCCCATTTGTAGCTGTAATAACCTGCTGCATAACCCCCAGCAAAAATATGTCCGAAGCTATTTTGAAAACGGTTAAAGCTAGGTGGAATAAGCACAGCAACTTCTTCGCGTACTTTGTCTAACCACTGTTGCACGTTAGTTTGGCCAGCCACAAAATTTTCGTGCAAACTAAAATCAAACAAGCTGAATTCTAATTGCCTAAGCATTTGCATGGCTGATTGAAAGTTACGTGCGGCTAACATGTTATCTAATAAAGTTTGTGGTAATGCTTCGCCCGTTTCAAAGTGTCCTGAAATAAAGCTTAATGCTTCTGGTTGCCAGCACCAATTCTCTAAGAATTGACTAGGTAACTCCACTGCATCCCATGCCACACCGTTGATACCTGATACACCGCCTACGTTTATTTTGGTTAACATATGATGTAACCCATGGCCAAACTCATGGAACAAAGTGACCACTTCATCGTGGGTAAATAACGCGGGTTTATCACCTACTGGGCCATTAAAGTTACAGGTCAAATACGCTACTGGGAATTGCTGGCTACCATCCACTTTTTGTCTGCGTACTTGGCATTCGTCCATCCAAGCACCGCCGCGTTTTTTCTCGCGGGCATATAAATCTAAGTAAAAACTACCTCGAAGTTCACCTGTTTGATCATGAATATCGTAAAAACGCACATCTTTGTGCCATGTATCGATATCGTCACGGGCGCTGATTGTTAAGTTGTATAAACGCGATACCACCTCAAACAAACCTTTTACTACCTTGTTTTCAGGAAAATAAGGGCGTAATTGTTCATCAGAAATTTTATAGGTTTGTTCCTTGAGCTTTTCGCTGTAATAAGAAAAATCCCAAGCTTGTAATTTATCTGCTTGATAATGTTCTTTGGCAAAGGCTGTCAGTGTATCAATATCCTGTTGCGCTTGAGGTTTAGATCGTTTAGCTAAATCTTGCAAGAAACCATTCACTTGTTCACTGGAGTTTGCCATTTTGCTGGCCAACGAATACTCTGCAAAATGCTTAAAACCCAATAGTTTCGCCAGTTCTTGGCGTAAACCTAAGGTTTCTTCAATGATTTCAGTGTTGTCCCATTTACCGGCATTGGGTCCTTGATCAGAAGCCCTTGAGGTATAAGCACGGTACATTTCTTCACGTAATTGACTATTGTCGGCGTGGGTCATAATGGGCAGGTAGCTAGGGATGTCCAAAGTAAACAACCAGCCTTCTAACTCTTTACTTTCAGCAAGTTGTTTGGCCGCACCTAAGGCCGACTCTGGTAAACCAGACAGCTCGGCTTGGTCGGTAATATGTTTTTGCCAGCCAAAAGTGCCATCCATCACATTATTACTAAAGGTTGAACCTAAGTCTGATAAGCGGCTTTTAACCTCGGCATAACGGGCTTTTTTCTCGTCGTCTAAGGCTACGCCTGATAATTTGAAATCGCGTATCGCTTGAGTAATCACTTTTTGTTGGGCTCCTGATAGCGAACTGAATTCATCACTTTTTTCAAGTTGGCAATAAGCGTTGTACAAATCAGCGTTTTGGCCTACCCACGTGCCGTATTCAGACAGTGCAGGTAAACATGCATCATGTGCTTCGCGTAATTCATCATTGCTAACGACTGAGTTCATGTGTGAAACCGGTGACCATTTGCGGCTTAATTGATCGTCAATTTCTTCAATCGGTGCCACTAGGCCATCCCAACTGAAAATGCCTTGGCTTAACACTTCGGTGATTTTAGTTTTGCAGGCACCAATAGCTTGTTCGATAGCAGGTTGAATATGCGCAGGTTTAATAGCCGAAAATTGCGGTAGGCTAGATAAATCATTTAATGGATTGGTCATAAAGGTATTCTTCTCTGCTAAGTTATTTTAGAAATTGGGTTGGATTAACTAAATCTCAATAGCTGACTGGCCGTTCCAACAGATAATTTTGTCAGTGACGCAATTTAACTGCACTAAGTCAGTTCTTTTTACCTGCTAATGGCGTACAAAAGATCATAATTATTTAAGTATCGGTTAGCTAGATTGCATCGATTGGAAAATTGCGGTGTTATTTTTGTAAGATAGGCATTATCTTGAATTATAAAATTTATAACTAGGCAGACACATGGCAGATTTTGATTATATATGTATTGGTGGTGGTAGTGGCGGTATTGCATCGGCAAATCGCGCGGCCAAACACGGTAAAAAAGTAGCATTGGTTGAAGCTAATGCCATTGGTGGAACCTGCGTCAATGTGGGCTGTGTGCCGAAAAAAGTCATGTGGTTTGGCGCGCACGTGGCTGAAGCGATTAACTTGTATGCACCTGACTATGGTTTTGATGTCACAGTGAATAACTTCAATTGGCAAACACTAGTGGATAGCCGTGAAGCTTATATAAAACGTATACATGGTAGTTATGGTAGTGGTTTTGAAAAAAATGGTGTGACGCTAATCAATGGTTTTGCCACCTTTGTGGATAAAAACACCATCGAAGTCAACGGCAAGCAGTACACCGCCGAGCATATTTTGATTGCTACAGGTGGTCGTCCTACCTTACCTAAAATTCCTGGTGCAGAACTTGGTATTGATTCAAATGGTTTTTTTGAGCTGACCGAACAACCTAAACGTGCTGTGGTAGTAGGAGCGGGTTATATCGCGGTAGAGCTTGCTGGTGTGATGCACGCATTAGGCACAAAAACCGACTTGGTTGTACGTAAACATGCACCATTACGTACCTTCGACACTATGTTATCGGAAACATTGGTTGAGCTAATGGCGCAAGACGGGCCAACATTACATACCCATGCAACACCAACCCAAGTGAATAAAAATGCTGATGGCTCTTTAAGCATAGAATTCGAAAATGGTGAATCAATTGAAACAGATTGTGTGGTATGGGCCATAGGTCGTGAACCAGCCAATGATAAAATTGGTTTGGAGAATACGGGCGTAGAGTTAAACGAACGTGGTTACATTAAAGTCGATAAATTCCAAAATACTAACGTTGACGGCATATATGCTGTAGGCGATAACATCGGCTATGTTGAACTCACTCCTGTTGCAGTGAAATCTGGTCGTTTGTTATCTGAACGTTTGTTTAATGGTCAGACTAATGCCCATATGGATTACACGCTAATTCCGACAGTTGTGTTTAGTCATCCGCCTATTGGTACTATTGGTTTGAGTGAAGCCGAGGCTATCAAGGAATACGGCGAAGACAATATCACTGTTTACAATTCAGGGTTTGCAGCCATGTACACGGCCGTGACTAAACATCGCCAAATGACTCGTATGAAGTTGATTTGTGCAGGCGAAGATCAAAAAGTAGTAGGTTTACATGGTATAGGTGCAGGCATGGACGAAATACTCCAAGGCTTTGGTGTAGCCATGAAAATGGGCGCGACTAAAGCTGATTTTGATGCTTGTGTGGCGATACATCCAACTTCTGGTGAGGAATTTGTCACCCTGACTTAGCGGTCAGACTCCGAGCCTTAAACATTGAAAAAAATCACCTGAAAATACCGCTAGCAGTATTTTCAGGTTTTCTCAGTTCAGCTTAACCCTGCATACTCTCTAAGGTTTTGCCTTTTGTTTCACTGATCATTTTTATCACAAAGATCACAGATAACATTGCGCATAGTGCATAAAATCCATAAGCACTGGCTAAACCAATAGTGGTTAGCATAATAGGAAAGGTCATGGTGATCACAAAATTGGCAATCCACTGGGCAAACCCTGCCACAGCCAATCCAGAACCGCGGATTTGATTAGGGAACATTTCACCAAGCAATACCCACATAACCGGTCCCCAAGACAAGTTAAAGAAAAATACGTAAGCATTGGCAGCAATTAATGCCAAGGTGCCATTTTCACCTAACATCAAATTACCACTTTCTGCCACATCGGCATTGGCGAATACCCAAACAAGGGTGAGTAAAGTAATACTCATACCGATTGATCCGATGATCAAAAACGGTCGTCTCCCAAGTTTATCAATTAAGCTGATTGTAATAACGCAGGCAATAATACTGACAGCACCAACAATCACATTAATCATCAGTGAGTCTGATTCAGAGAAACCCACGGCTTGCCATAATACTGCGCCATAATAAAACACCACATTAATGCCTACTAGTTGCTGAAACATGGCTAAGCCTATTCCTACCCAAACAATGGTTCTAACTTTTCCACCAGACACAAGATCTGTAATTTTAGGTTGATGGGTTTCTGCTGCAATGGATTGTACAATTTCTTTCAATGTAAGTTTGGCTTGGTCTACCCCATAAAGCTTTGTAAGTGTGTCTAATGCTTTTTGACGTTTGCCTTTTATCATCAAAAAGCGAGGGCTTTCTGGGATGACAAGCAAAGACAAGAAGAAGATCACTGCTGGCACCAGTTCAATCCAAAACATCCAACGCCAAGTTTGATAACCCAGCCAAAAAATCTCTGTAGAGCCGCCAGCTGCGTTCGCAAGTAAATAGTTGCTGATGAATGCGCAAAACAGCCCAAATATTATCGCTATTTGTTGAATTGTAGCGAGCCTGCCACGCATTCTAGGAGGTGCTATTTCAGCTATATATGCGGGTGCCATTACTGACGCCGCTCCAACAGCAAGTCCGCCAATAATACGATAGAAAATAAATTCTGCAGAGCTTAGCGCGATACCTGAACCCCAAGCACTAAGAATGAAAAGTACGGCAGCAATAATAAGCAGGCCTCTACGGCCAAGCCAATCAGCTAAAGTGCCAGCGGCAAATGCACCTACAGCACAGCCTAACAACATACTTGCGACATTAAATCCCTGCCCAATAGATTCAGATTTAAATGCAAGGGTCAGCCCATCAACCGTGCCATTGATTACGCCACTGTCAAAGCCAAATAAAAAACCGCCAATGGTTGCTACTGCACTTATGACAATAATATAAAATAGATTTTCTTTATGAGAATGGTTGTTCATCTGTAAGTTTCACTTTTTTAAGGTAGGCAAAAAGCCACCGACACAAAACTAGGTTGCGGCTATTTGCAAGGAATGAGGTTGGTGGTTTTAATCAGACTGAGGTTTTTTACTAAGTCTTATTTTGTTGTTGCTCATTTTTTTGACGATAACATCAAAGTTGCTTTCCAAAGCGGACAAAAAGCCACTGATATCTGATGTCTTGAAAAGCCCAGCAATTTGCTGCTTTTTAATGTCTTCATCACCAAAATCAAATTCATAGTTGGTGTATCGGGCAACTTCTTGCATGGCTTCAAAGAGGCTTTCACCTCTAAAAATCAGATTGCCTTGCTGCCAAGCCAAGTCAGAGGCTTGTTTGGTTTCGTCATTACCAATGATGTTGGTATTACGTGCTTGTAGCTGAGCTTTTTGCCCTTTATTGACGGCAAAAGATTGTGGAGATAGATGCACATTTTTCAGCTTCAGAGGTGCAACGCTCTGGCTATTGATGTCTGTGACTAACACTTTGCCATCAGTCACAATCAATTCAACTTCACCCGCGCCAAGCTCAACATTAAAAGCAGTACCCACTGCTTGGATGATATTTGAGCCAGCATATACACTTAAGGGCTTTTGCTTATTGTGAGCAACTACCACATGCATTTCGCCGCGCAATAATTCAAATACTCGCTGCTTATCGGTATAAGTCACTTTAACTAAGCTGTTTGTATTCAATGTTATTTGGGTTTTATCCTGCAAGAAGAAAGTAGATTGTTCTCCAATTTTGGTTTCGTATTCGTTATTGAACTGGACGATTTGTGTTGTATTTTGGCCTAAAAAGATGTCTGCATTGAACCACAAGGCTACAGAAATAAGCGATGCAAAAACGAAACTCGCGGCCCAAGCTAAAATTGGTGCCTTTTTACCGGTTACATTGTGAGGTTTGCGAGGGAATAATTCACTAAGTTGTGAAAGAGATTCCATTTTGTCCCACAGCTCCACCAATTGCATGAAGGTTTCAGCATGTGTAGGTGAAACCTGCAACCAGGCTTTCAGCTCGCTTAGCTCTTTGTTTGATAACCCTCTGTCTAGCCGAGTTATCCATACACTCGCTTCATCGATAGGTTCTTTATTGATGTTAATCCCAACCACCTTACTCATCTTCTAGCCTCTCGAGCATTTACTGCAGATACGTTTGCCGACTCGGACTGACGAATACCAACATTTAATTGATTGATGCCCAGCATGTAGCTTGCACATCGTTTAAATCCCACGGCTATATGTTTTTCTACCGTGCTCTCACTTAAGTTCATTTCTTTGGCAATCTCTTTTTGAGAATATCCATAGACTTTTTTTAATACAAAAACCCGTCTGCACTGCACGGGTAATTGGCGAACAGCCTCACAAAAATGGGCAAACTCTTCATTACTAGCAGCACTCTCAAACACTTCATCATGAATAGTAGTTTCGGTATCAAAATCACATTCAGTATCTACGCCATCGGCCAGCCGAGTTTCTGCTTTTTTCAAATGGTCAAATGCCAAGTTTCTTGCCGTTTTCATTAAAAACGATTTCTGTTGTTCGATCGGCTCACGCTTATCCATTTGACAAATTCGCACATAAGTCTCTTGAACAATATCTTCAATTTCTTTGGGCGGCACTATGCGTGACACCATTCGTAACATGCTATCCCTTGCAGCCATAAATATTGGATGCCATGACGTATGTGTTGCTATCTTTTTTTGCATTTTTATATGCTAACTCTTGTCGACATTTGGTAGCCTCGGGTATATAACGATTGGCAACCAATATTCCGCCAGTTAAATGCTGATTTTCTTTAGCTACTGATTTGAGAGTAGCGTCAGACATAGAAATTAAGTGTAACTTTCTTGTTAATACATGTTAACGTTTTAGGCCTTTAAATATCCAGTGTTCTCAAATAAAATACGAATGTAACGTATTGTTTAATATATGAAATTTAACAAATCATCTACATTATTTATAGTTAACACTAGACCAAAAAATGTCATTTTCTGGATAGCTCTATGTTTGTTTAGTGAATTTTTATGGGCAGTACCTAGCCAAGCTATGCAGGAATTCAATATTGACTCCGGTTCTGCAGATGTTTCATTAATTGAATTTGCCCAACAAGCTGACCTTACTATCATCTTCCCCTATACAAAAGTGCAATCTCGTCGTTCCAATTCTTTAAAGGGCAGCTTTACCATTGAACAAGGCATTATCAATCTACTAGAAGGTACGGGACTGGTAGCTGCGTTTGAAACCGATGGGGTGGTGACTATCAAGCGCATCTCTATTCGCGATACAGTTGTTGTAGACAAATCGTTCTTTCAGGGGATAGTGGATTTATTTGTGGGCAAAGGTGACAACATTGTCACATTTCCCGAAGAACCTTTAGACACTGAACTAATCGTAGTGCGAGGAATTCGAGGCAGTATGGATTGGGCCTTAGATATTAAACAAGAATCTATAGGCGTGTCAGAATCAATACAATCAGAAGACATTGGCAAGTTTCCAGATCTTAATTTGGCTGAGTCGTTGCAAAGAATCACAGGTGTTTCTATCGATCGTTCTGAAGGTGAAGGGCAATTTGTCACTGTGCGAGGGATGGGCCCACAATTCAATACGGTTTTGAGTAATGGCCGAAGATTAGCGACAGATAACCAAGGCCGTGAATTTAGTTTCGACACCATTGCGTCAGAATTGGTGACATCGGTTAGTGTAGACAAAACCTTTTCAGCCTCCCAGCCTTCCGGTGGAATTGGTTCTATCATTAATATCAAAACTGCAAAACCTATGGCATCAAGAGAATTTAAAGTGGTCGGCAGTCTCAAAGCTACGTTTGATGATAATAGTCAAAAAACCACTCCCCAAGGCACAATCTTTTTTAGTAACAGTAATGATAAGTTAGGCTGGTTGTTTTCGCTGTCTCACCAAACTCGTAAGGCACGTATTAACGAAGTGCAAACAGACGGTTGGCTGTTAAATACCGACGTTCCAACTGATCAGATTAGCAGCATATCGGACAATATTTTTGTACCCAGAAATTATGATCAACGAGTTCGATTTGACCAACGTACTCGCACAGGTGGTACGTTCGTTTTGCAATATAAGGCAACACCAAATCTGGAAATTAACCTCGACTATTTACAGTCTGACTTTAATGTTAAAACTGATTCCACATCACTAGGCCACTGGTTTACATCGAGTAATCTAGAGAATGTGGTCACCGATGAAAATGGTACTGCAATTGAGTTTTCACAAAATGTAGGACACGCTACAGATTTTCATGCGCGTACTTTCGATAGGCCCTCAAGTTTAAGTGCGCTGGGGTTGAATACTATTTGGCAAGTGTCCCCAGAAGTGTTGCTTGAGTTTGATGTTTCTAGCTCTAAAGCTAGCACCCAAGACAGAATAGGCGCCGGTAACGCTTTGACTCTAATTGGTTACCTTAATCGTTCTTCTTTCTCAATTACAGAAGATAATGTATTACCCCAAATAACTAACTTTGAGTCGTCCGATCCAACAATTGTTGATGCGATAGGAGAGGCTTCTGGGGTGTCATATTATTTGGATCCTATCAACGGCAAAGCCCATGTTATGTTACGTCGAGGCTGGAATATTGATGATAAATTTGATCAATTAAAAACAGATATTACATTTTTTGACCGACTTAATTTTGATTTAGATATTAAGTTTGGTTTTATGTATTCAAAACAATCAAAAACCAATGAACGTTGGGATAATGAGAAAAATGCTGTTCACTGTTCGTTTTGTGGATATTTCCCGACTCCCGATATTCCAGATGATTTTCAATCAGTATTTGATGCCGGGAGTGATTTTTTAAGTGGTATAAGTGGTAGTGAACTTTTGCCAAAAAGTTGGTTAAGACACGATGGTGAAACACTGTTTGGTTTTCTTGAATCTGCGAGTGATGTGACTTTCGATGCGGTTATACGGAATAATTCTTTTTCGATAATAGAAAGTGTAACGTCCGCCTATGTTGAGGGACAACAAGACGCCCAATGGCGGGGCATTGAATTTTTATCAAAATATGGTGTTCGATTTGAAAACACTAAAATTATGGTAACGGGTTTTGAGTCGGACCTATTGGCTTTAACAATTCTTGATCAAACTGAACTGGGGCAACTTAACTCACCAGGTCGACCTATTTCACAATCTGCATCATATAATAACTGGTTACCTAGCATATCGGCTAAGGCAGAATGGAAAAACAATATTATTGCACGATTAGGTTTATCTCGGTCGTTAACTAGACCCACTATGAGTCAGTTGTCACCAAGTTTGTTAGTTAATACAACTCGTCAAGGCGGTGACTTACGGGCTAGTTCAGGCAGCCCAAATCTGCAACCATATGAATCTACCAATCTGGACTTGGCTGTTGAGTGGTACTACCAAGCTTCAAGTTATATTTCGGTGAGTTATTTTAATAAAATAGTTAAAAATTTCATTGTAAGCACAGTGACACAAACCAGTATAAATGATGTTACTGATCCTAGCACTGGGAGCGACTCTAGTGCCCCCGACTTTGAAGATAGTCTCGCTGAATTTGACTTAACCACACCCACAAATGGTGAAACAGCAACAGTAAGAGGATTTGAACTGGCGATTCAGCATGCGTTTGACAGTGGTTTTGGGGTTGTGGCAAATATGACCTTGGTAAATAGTAACGCCAAATTAAATCCCACTGATATTTCGCAAAAGTTTGCTTTAACAGGACTAAGTGATTCACAGAATCTCATCGTCTATTACGAGAAAGGTCCTAGCCAAATTAGGTTGGCTTGGAATCACCGTGATGGATTTTTGCAATCCTTGGTGCAAATACAAGGCCCAGAGCCCACCTACGTGCGTAGTTATCAGCAACTTGATGTAAGCGCGAGTTATGCGGTGAATGACAATCTTTCAATATTCATTGAAGGCGTCAATATTACCGAAGAAAATGTACTTAAACATGGACGCTTCAGTAATCAATTGCTTTTAGCTCAGCAACCAGGTGCACGATATTCTTTAGGTCTACGGGGCAGTTTTTAATCTCGCCTGCCGGTTTATAGAACTTAGCCAAGCAAAACGTTGTGTATACAACAGCCTCTTCAACTCCTCACTTACAATCTTCTAATACCAATAATACCATATATGGACCCTCTCCAATTGCAAGACACCAATTTGACTGATTAACAACACTCATTGCTGCCATATATT